>MAAC01013487.1_pt1 | contig 20062 bp, 19 predicted proteins | sample 1115981 | NCBI WGS metagenome assembly MAAC01 (sample SAMN04961126, study PRJNA320927) | seawater metagenome | isolation source: sample BD02T64 sea water enriched with oil for 64 days | place: USA:Gulf of Mexico | collected 2013-07-27
ATTATTTCCAGTTACGGGCCGCTTACCGGTAACCTGACAAACTTTAGCCATTCTTCAATCTCCAAATACTGGCAAAACAGCCCATACAATGGGTATAAACTGTGCAAGCCAGAAAGAAAATCCTGACTCACCTAAAATCGGGTGCGCCTTTATACCAGAACCCCATACTGATAGCAAACATTTCAACTTATATTGACGATGGTTTAACTACAGAAGTCCACGCTCCGCAAAAGACACAACCTCGTCATCACCCACTATCATGTGGTCTAAGACCCGTACATCCACAAGATTTAGTGCTTTTACCAGCCTTTCAGTAATTTGTTTATCTGACTGGCTAGGTTCAGCAATACCTGACGGATGATTGTGGGCAAAAATCACAGCAGCAGCGTTAAAAGCCAAGGTTTGCTTCACTACTTCCCTTGGATATACGCTGGCACCATCAATCGTGCCGTAGAATAACTCTTTATAATCCAAAATTCGATGCTGATTATCCAAATACACACACGAAAACACTTCTTGTTGATAAGCGCGCATTTTAGCTTTTAAAAATTGTTTGATTTTTTCAGGACTAGTAATTGCATCCCCGGCATTGATGCTTTTTTCCAAATACCGCTTTCCCACCTCCAAAGCTGCCTGCAACTGAACGTATTTCGCAGGCCCCATACCGTGAATCTTCGAGAATACCGCTAAATCCGCATCCAATAGCTGCCGTAAATCGCCAAACTCGCTCAATAACTCTCTAGCAAGGTCTACCGCTGTCTTTCCAGGAACCCCTACCCGTAAAAAGATTGCCAGCAACTCTCCATCAGACAGGCTCCCCGGCCCCATCTGAAGCATCTTTTCACGGGGGCGCTCTTCCACAGGCCAATCCGTAATCGCCATTACCACTCTCCTTGTGATTATTCTTCTAAAAAAGTCTAACAACAAAGACCTATCAGCCATAAATACCCTAAGTATTTTTGTACAAAAAAACATAAAATAACAAAAAAAATTAGCACTCAGGTTCACAAAGCATTATTGTTCATGGTAAACACTCACTAACCTCATAATAGGCAACACCAGGCAGGCGGATAACCGAACTATGCAACGACTGACAAATAAACGTATCGTTTTAGGCGTAACCGGGGGCATTGCGGCTTACAAAAGTGCAGAACTAATTCGACGTTTAATTGATGCTGGCGCAGAAGTCAGAGTTGTTATGACCAAAGCTGCTCAAGAATTTATTACCCCATTAACACTACAAGCGTTATCCGGCAACCCTGTACACCTAGCACTGTTAGATACCGAAGCTGAAGCCGGCATGGGCCATATTGAACTTGCTCGCTGGGGTGACGCTTTACTCATCGCACCAGCAAGCGCTGATTTTATTGCCCGTTTAACCCACGGTCATGGCAACGACTTATTAACGACCCTATGCCTTGCTGCACGTTGTCCTATTCATATTGCCCCAGCAATGAATCAGGGCATGTGGGCTTCTACCGCGAATCAAAACAACATACAGCAACTAGAAACTAACGGTATCCATCTTATTGGGCCGAGTTCTGGCTACCAGGCATGCGGGGACATAGGCCTTGGACGGATGTCAGAGCCCAATGATATTGCCCAAATTCTAGCCGACAGCTTTCTAACCGGTAGCCTCACAGGAATTCGTGTTGTCATCACAGCAGGGCCAACACGAGAAGCTATCGACCCAGTTCGTTATATCAGCAACCATAGCTCTGGAAAAATGGGTTTTGCATTAGCCGAAGCTGCTCGGGATGCAGGTGCCAACGTCACCTTAATCGCTGGCCCCGTGAACCTCGCAACACCTGGTCGTGTTAACCGCATCAATGTAATCAGTGCAAAAGACATGTTGGCAGCGACAACAGAGCTCCTTGATACCCTTTCTCTTAGCAAAAACCCGGTCATTTTTATTGGTACCGCAGCCGTTGCCGATTATCGCCCGGACACCAGTGCCACTCAAAAAATCAAAAAAACCCAAGGCAACCCCAACCTCACATTACAACTGATTGAAAATCCAGATATTATTGCCGCCGTTGCACAACGAATACCCAAACCATTTACCGTTGGTTTTGCTGCTGAAACACAAAATGTATTGGACTACGCCAATGATAAAATCTCACGTAAGAATCTCGACATGATCGTCGCAAACGATGTGAGCAATAAAGACATCGGTTTTAATAGCGACCTTAATGCGGTCACCATTATTTGGCCCGAAGGAAATAAAACCATTGATATTGCCAGTAAGCCCATAATTGCTAGTGCGATCATTCAACAGATCAGCCTACAACTATAAACACTGCTAAGCTTCTAACTAAGCGTCTAAGTAGCCGCCAACAATAAACACCTCAATACAGACCGACAGATACAAAAAAGATACAAACAAACAGCACGTTATAAACGATAGCTATCACATAACCCCATCAGGCATCAGGAACAACAATGGGATTGTTTAAAAAGAAAAGTAACCAAGTCGACGATGTTCAAAAGCAAAATGAACCATCAACGCCCACCAACCCCGCGTTGAAAGCACAAAAATTCTCGTTATTTGTCAAATTCGCTCCTAGCATATTCGGGAGCGCCATTACTGTCATTGCCTGCGCGGGTGCACTATATTATTTGCTAGCAATCCAAGCCGCACAGCAAAATAACGAAATAGTGGGCAAAAGTATTGCTAAATCTTATAGTGAATACATTTCTCAGCAGCTATTCGTATTAAATACATCCCTTGAAACATTCAGCCAACAACCCAAATTAACGGATGCCATTACCGCCAAGGATACCAAAGAGCTATCAAAGATCCTACGTGAAGCAAAGAAGGTTTTACCCTTTATCGCCAACATTCACATTTACCCAAAAGGCAAAGCCAAAAAGGATGCCTCTAGCACGCCGCCTGTTAGCTTTGCTCAATTAGATATGATTCGCCGGGCAGAAAAAAACAAATCCCCCGCCCCTGAAGTACATTCCCAAAACAAAGTACGTTATTTAAACTACGCGACCCCCATCAAAAAAAATAACAAAACCATTGGCAGCTTATTGGTGAATTTTCGCTTACAAGATATTTTATCTGTTATACCGGAACTGGATGCAGATGCAGGTTACATTGAAATTGCTCAACAATTTGATAACAACAAACCACAAGTAATACATAAAAGCGGCAATGTGAAATTCAAAAATGGCCCAGGCATATCAATCCCATCAGGTAATGGGTATTGGATCGCCATTTATTACCCCTCAAATATTATTAACTCGACGGATACCCTTACTCCCATTATCGCCTCTATTGTTGCTGTCAGCACAGTCATTGCGCTTGCTTTAAGCTTGCTCTCACTAATGCTGGTGAGTAAAGCACTCGAATCCAACGCAACGCGATTAACCAGTGCGTTTAATGCAATGACATCACATGAAAAACATAATGCAACATTTTCCCTTAGTATATTCACATCACTACACCAAACCATTGAACGCCTATTCCAAGATTATGATTCTCACATGCGCCACACAGCGCTAAAAAACAAAGATACCAACGCTCAGAAAAAAAATAACGATTTTGACGCTGACTTTCAGGACAGTGATGTATTGGATATTGATATCTCAGACGATGATACAAACCTTATGGGAGGGGCTGAATCAGATGATGATAATCCTTTAGCTATGATTGACGAAGACCCTGACATGATGGACTTGGATGACTTGGGGCTGGATGAAGTTGACCTTGCTGAGGGTTCAACTGAAGAAACCCTATCAACCGAAGGTATGGACATTAGTAGTGAAAGTGTACCTGCGGAGATTTTTAGAGCTTACGATATTCGAGGCATCATTAACCAAAACCTCAATGAGAATATCGCCAACATGATTGGTATGGCGATTGGCAGCGAAGCACAAAGCCAAGGTCAAACAAGTATTATTGTTGCTAGAGACGGACGGCTTTCCAGCCCTGAACTCTCTCAGGCTCTTATTCAAGGGCTAATTACCAGCGGCATGAAAGTGATTGATATTGGTCTTGTGCCTACCCCTGTATTGTATTTTGCCACTCATACGCTCGGTAGCCAATCCGGCGTAATGGTAACCGGCAGCCACAACCCCGCCAACTACAACGGCTTTAAAGTGGTTATAGCCAACCAAGCCCTTGCCAACGAGCAGATTCAAGGCTTAAAACAACGCATTGATAACGGCCAGCTATCTCAAGGAGAGGGCACCTACGAACAAGCAGACATCAGCGCTGACTACCTCGACCGTATTACCAATGATGTTGTTCTTGCAAAACCTATGAAAATTGTGATTGATTGTGGGAACGGTGCAACTGGTAATTTGGCACCCACCTTATTAGACACCTTAGGCTGCACTGTACTAACACTTAATAGAGAAATAGACGGGAACTTCCCCAACCATCACCCTGATCCAAGCAAGCCTGAAAACTTACAACAACTTATTGATACCGTACAAAAAGAAGGCGCGGAACTTGGCATTGCTTACGATGGCGATGGCGACCGGCTCGGTGTTGTTACTCCCGATGGAAAAATAATCTGGCCCGATAGATTACTAATGCTATATGCCAAAGATTTGCTATCACGGAACCCTGGGGCAGATATATTATACGATGTAAAATGCACTCGAGATATTGCCGAACTGGTCAGCAACATGGGTGGCAGGGCCATCATGTGTGAAACAGGACACTCTTTGGTAAAAGCAAAAATGCGTGAAACAGGTGCCGTTGTTGGTGGCGAGTTTAGCGGTCACATTTTCTTTAACGATCGCTGGTATGGCTTTGATGATGCCCTTTATAGCACCGCTAGGCTATTAGAAATACTATCCATGGAGCCCATTGATGTCGTAGATGTATTTGCCGAATTTCCAGAAAAATCCAGCACACCTGAAATACAAATCCCCGTGCCTGAAAGCGAAAAATTTGATATTGTACGCCGCATTCAAGAACAAGCGCACTTCCCTAACGGAAATATCATTACCCTCGATGGCATTCGTGTAGACTTCGCTGACTCATGGGGGTTATTACGTGCATCAAATACAACACCCAACTTAGTAGCTCGCTTTGAAGCCGATGACGACGAAGCATTAGCCAAAGCCAACGTGAAATCAATCTTTAGAGAACAAATATTACAAGTACAACCCAGCATTTCATTACCATTTTAGCGAATTTATAATTAACAGACCTCGACTCAAGTAGCAGTTAAACAATGACACTAAATAAAGACCAAGCATTAAATGTTGCCGACGTTCTCACGAAAGCATTACCATACATTCAACGTTTCACCGGCAAAACTATCGTTATCAAATATGGCGGCAACGCGATGACCGATGACGATCTAAAAAACAGTTTCGCTCGCGATATCGTATTAATGAAGTTAGTAGGTATCAACCCTGTAATAGTTCATGGTGGTGGCCCTCAAATAGGTAACCTCCTAGAAAAAATTGGCAAAGAAAGCCACTTTGTTGAAGGCATGCGTGTCACAGACAGCGAAACCATGGACGTTGTTGAAATGGTACTTGGTGGCTTAGTTAACAAAGATATCGTTAGTCTTATCAATAATAACGGTGGCAAAGCGGTTGGTCTAACAGGTAAAGACGGCGGATTACTACAAGCTAAAAAATTGCACATTTCTAAATTCTCGCCCAACCTTAATGCGACCGAAATTATCGATATCGGCCACGTAGGTGAAGTGGAATCCGTCAATACCGAAGTAGTTGATATGTTAGTACACGGGGACTTTATTCCTGTTATTGCTCCCATTGGTGTTGGGAAGGACGGTGCATCTTATAATATCAACGCTGACCTAGTCGCCGGAAAAATTGCAGAAGTGTTGAATGCAGAAAAATTAATTCTGTTAACCAATATCGCAGGATTACAAGACAAGTCTGGCAATATACTGACAGGTCTAAATAGCAAACAGGTAGATAGTTTAATCCAAGACGGCACCATCTATGGCGGCATGTTACCTAAAATAGATTGTGCTCTTAGCGCTGTAAAAAGTGGTGTAACTAGCTCACATATCATTGACGGAAGAGTCCCACACGCAGTATTGCTTGAGCTCTTCACCGATGAAGGTGTAGGCACCCTAATTACCAGCATTTAACCAGCGACACCGTACTATGCAAAACCCAACGCAAAAGGTCTCTCGTAAAGACCAAATACTTCAAGCCCTTGCCGCCATGTTAGAAGCCTCGCCTGGAGGCAGAATAACAACCGCTGCACTAGCCAAAGAAGTCGGCGTATCAGAAGCAGCCCTATATCGACATTTCCCAAGCAAAGCAAAGATGTTCGAGGGGCTAATCCTCTTTATTGAGGAGTCCATTTTTTCTCGGGTGTCGTTAATTCTTAAAGAAGAGATACCTGCACTAGAGCAATGCCAGCAGATGTTACATTTGTTATTAACCTTTGCTGAGCGTAACCCCGGCATCACCCGCATACTCACAGGCGATGCCATCACAGGTGAATCTGACCGACTCAGGGAACGTATTATTCAGTTTTTCAATCGTTTTGAAACCCAACTCAAAACCACACTAAGAGAAGCAGAGATTAAGGAAGGTAAAAAAACGACGTTACCTGCTGGGCAAACTGCCAACCTCATTCTATCAACGGCAGAAGGACGTATTTACCAATATGTACGCAGCGGATTTGAGCGCAAACCCACCGATAATTGGGATGCACAATGGGGCCTATTATCACAAGTGCTGTTTATCAGATGATGTAAATAGCAGCACTAAAACAAAAAAACAAGAGAGCAGGGGCCGACGCATTTGCAAAGACGGTTACTTCCGCCCCTGCTTAATCAATATTTTTAATCGCTCAATATCTTTAGCGTAAGATTCACGAACCGCTAATTTCTCTTCTTCTTTCTCTGCGTTAGTTTCTTCTAATTTAATGATTTGACGATCAAAACGTTCAATTTTTTCTAGCAGGCGTTCTCCAACACTTTTCCCCGCACGCTCCTTAGCAGCTGCTTGCTCTTGGCTCACATCATATTCTGAACGCAGACGCATAATATTACTTTGATTGATGCTAATCATCACATCCAGTGCTTCAATCTTTCTCTCTCTAGCACGCTCCGCATCCTCGGGGTTACTGAAAATAGTTAGCAACCGTTGATCCGCTTTTTTCTGCAAAGCCTCTTGCAACACCCTTTGCTTACGCTCACCCTTACTACCATCTCTCAAGGTGATTTCTTCTTCCGTTAACTCTCGAGGCACCACCTTAATCAGCTGACCTCTACGGTTCAGTATGCTATAGCCTCTGGATATCAATTCAGGAGGAATGCGGTCATTAAGTACAACACGGCCCTGCGCATCATTATATCGATACAACTTACCAGGTTCAGCGTAAGCGGCAGAAGAAAGCAAACCAAACATCGCTACATATAATGCGAGCTTTCGGAGCATAGAATAATTTACCTTCATAACCAATAACGACATTAATAATAAGAATAGCAACGTATTTCAAGAATCATACCGTATTTTAGACGTCAAAAGCAGGAAACAGTTCATACCCCTAACCCCGACTAGAATCACGACACATCAACTGCCCTGTATTTAACATCACATTAACTAAATACCGTACTTCTCTCGATACGCCTGAATATTCTGCAAATGTTGGTCATATTCGCCTTTTTCATTCTCAATAGACGCCAAATACTCCGTTACCTGGGCAAGCGTTACCACGCTTACCACCGGGATACCAAAGTCACGCTCAACTTCCTGAATAGCGGACAATTCACCCTTACCACGCTCCTGACGGTCCAATGCTACCAACACACCCGCAGACCTAGCATCCGTCAGGGCAATAATCGCCATGACCTCCCGAATTGCCGTTCCCGCAGTAATAACATCATCAATAATCAGCACATCGCCTTCTAAGGGAGCACCCACTAAAGAGCCACCTTCACCGTGGGCTTTAGCCTCTTTACGGTTAAAGCACCAGGGTACATCCATATCATGACTATCAGCCAAAGCAATAGCAGCTGCTGATGCAATAGGAATACCCTTGTAAGCAGGGCCAAAAAGAACGTCAAAAGTTACCCCTGACTCTTTTATCGCCTCTGCGTAATATCGCCCCAACTTTGCCAACGCCAACCCGCTATTAAACAAACCCGCATTAAAGAAATACGGGCTAATACGGCCAGACTTTAGAGTGAACTCCCCAAAGCGTAATACGCCTTGGGATATGGCAAACTCAATAAACTCTTTTTGATAAGCTTTCATCGTTATACTCTTACTTTCTATCTTACTTGCGCCCAAAACTTACCAACCAAGCGCTTCTTGTTGTAACTGAACCAATTCCTTGATGCCTTTCTCTGCAAGATCCATCATCGAATTCATTTCATCGCGGCTGAACTCATCGGCTTCGGCAGTACCTTGAACCTCAACAAAACCACCGTGCTGAGTCATTACCACATTCATATCAGTGTCAGCATTAGAATCTTCAGGATAATCAAGATCCAATACAGGCTCACCTTTATAAACACCAACAGATACCGCAGCAACTAGACGCTGCAAGGGGTCCTGCTTGATTTTTTTATTATTCAACATCCACGTCAACGCATCAACCAATGCCACACAACCACCGGTAATCGACGCCGTACGTGTACCACCGTCCGCTTGAATCACATCACAATCGATAGTAATGGTATTTTCGCCCAACATTTTCAAATCAACCGCCGCACGTAAAGAACGTGCCACCAATCGACTGATTTCCAGCGTACGACCACTTTGCTTACCGCGCGCAGCTTCTCGATTCATACGAGAATTCGTAGAACGTGGCAACATACCGTATTCAGCAGTAACCCACCCTTTGCCTGTGCCTTTTAAAAACCGAGGAACGCCATCGGTAGCACTAGCAGTACAAATTACTTTGGTATTACCAAACTCAATCAATACGGACCCTTCAGCATGGCACGTATAGTTACGGGTAATTTTTACATCTCTTAGTTGGTCTGGGCTTCTACCGCTAGGTCGCATAGTTAAATCCTAAATACAGGGGGAGGAATAAAGGCCGTAGTATACCTGTTCTTAACGTATAATAGAGCGATAAATTGCCCCAACATGGTTTTCAGAATCTATGAATCACTCCCAAGAGCAGCTTGTAGTCATTGGTAATGGCATGGCCGGTATGAAAACTGTAGAAATATTGCTCTCTGCCAACCCCGGCAAGTACCAAATCACAGTATTTGGTGCCGAACCGTACGGCAACTACAATCGCATCATGTTATCCCCTGTACTTTGTGGTGAGAAAGATATCAAAGACATCATGATTAATGATCGACAATGGTATACAGACAACAACATCACCTTACATGCAGGACCAACCAAAGAAGTTGTCAGTATCATACGATCAACAAAACATGTCATTGCCAAAGATGGCTCACGAGTCCCTTACGACAAACTACTTATCGCTACCGGCTCCAACCCCTACTTACTGCCTATTCCCGGCCATGATCTTGAAGGTGTCATTGGATTTCGAGATATTTACGATGTTAAAAAGATGGTGGAATACAGCAAGCAGCGCAAATATGCCATTGTTTTAGGTGGCGGTTTATTAGGGCTAGAGGCCGCTAACGGACTAACACAACGAGGCATGCACGTTACCGTAATACATAGCCGCCAAACATTATTGAATCGTCAACTTGATAGCCACGCGGGAAAATTATTACAACAGGCATTAGAAGCTCGAGGGGTGAACTTTAAACTCAACGTGCAAACCCAAGATATCAAGGGAGACACTAACGGTCACGTTAACGCTGTACATTTTAGCGACAACGACACCCTACCGTGCGATTTATTTGTGATGGCCATTGGTGTTCGCCCCAACATAGCCCTAGCCAAGACTGCAGGCATTCATTGTGACCGTGGCATCGTGGTTAGTGATACCTTACAAACCTACGACCCCAGTATTTACGCAGTAGGAGAGTGCATTCAACACCGAGATAATACCTTTGGACTTGTCGCACCATTGTTTGACCAAGGCAGAGTATGCGCCAATCATCTAGCCGAACACGGCGTAGCGGAGTACTTTACTCTACCTACCGCCACCAAACTCAAAGTAACAGGAATCAATCTATATTCAGTGGGTAATTTTGAGGAAGGCTCGAATACAGAATCACTGATTTTTGAAGATAAAGCTCTTGGGGTATACAAAAAAATTGTACTTAAGAATAACCAGCTAACCGGCGCAGTACTCTATGGCGACACCCGTAACGGCCCCTGGTACCAAAAATTGCTAGAGGAACAACTCAACATTAGCGACCTCAGAGAAACCCTGATGTTTGGGCCCGCTGAGGAACCTTCTCAGGTGAAGGAATCAGTCCAATGAGCCAACCATTACAGTACAACCCTCCTGCTCGTAAGATCATTAAAACCACCTGCGCCTATTGTGGTGTTGGCTGTGGGGTATTAGCCACTGTTGATGAAAAAAACCGTAGCATTCAAGTAAAAGGCGATCAAAGCCACCCAGCAAACTACGGAAAACTGTGCTCCAAAGGCTCAGCGTTAGCAGAAACCGTCACGTTAAAAAACCGCTTACTAAAGCCCTCGATTAATCAGCAAGAGTGTAGCTGGGACCAGGCCATTAATGAGGTTTCTCATCGATTTACCCAGATCATTAATGATCATGGCCCCGATGCCATTGCGTTTTATGGATCAGGCCAATTGCTCACCGAGGACTATTATGTCGCCAATAAACTAATGAAAGGTTTTATTGGCAGCGGCAATATGGATACCAATAGCCGCCTCTGCATGTCGTCAACGGTAGCAGGGCAAAAACGCGCCTTTGGCAGCGACACGATGCCCGGTAGCTATTCCGATATAGAACGTGCTGATCTCATTGTATTGATTGGGTCCAATACGGCCTGGTGCCACCCCATTTTGTTCCAGCGTATCCGTGTCACTAAAGAAAAACGCCCACACGTTAAAGTGGTCGTTATTGACCCAAGAGAAACCACTACCTGTGATATTGCCGATCTACACCTGCCGCTAAAAATAGGGTCTGATGTCGCATTGTTTCAAGGGTTGTTACATTACCTCGATCAGCACAACCACCTTGATCAGGCATTTATCACCGAACACGTGGAAGGATCACAGGAGAGTCTAGAATCCGCCCGTGATTATGATATCAAACATACCGCCAACCTCTGCAACCTATCAGAAGCCGCACTCAACCAGTTTTATCAATGGTTTGCGAATACCGACAATCCATTATCGCTCTATAGCCAAGGTGTTAATCAATCCAGTGCTGGCACCGATAAAGTCAACGCCATTATTAATTGCCACCTCATCACCGGTAAAATTGCTAAACCTGGGATGGGTCCATTCTCACTGACCGGACAGCCTAACGCCATGGGCGGTCGAGAAGTAGGGGGGCTGGCTCATCAGCTAGCCGCCCACATGGACTTTGCAACACCTAATGATATCGACCGCGTTGCCCGTTTTTGGCAGACCGACAACATCGCTCAGCGAAAAGGTCTTGCTGCTGTAGAACTGTTTGATAATGTTGCTAGCGGCAAAATTAAAGCCATCTGGATTATGGGCACAAACCCGATCGTCAGCATGCCCAACGCGAACAAAGTCCGCCAAGCATTACATCAATGTGAGTTTGTTGTGGTATCCGATTGTATTCTTAACCAGGATACCTGTGCAGAGGCCAATGTATTACTGCCAGCGGCAGGCTGGAGTGAAAAAGATGGCACGGTCACCAACTCAGAACGTCGCATCTCTCGCCAACGGGCATTACTCCCCTGTGCAGGAGAATCAAAACCAGACTGGTGGATTATTACACAAATTGCCAACGCTATGGGATATTCAGAAGCCTTCCCATACGAAAAGCCAGCAGACATCTTCCGTGAACATGCCCGTTTATCAGGTTTTGAAAATCATCAAGAGGGCCGCTTTCGCGCCTTTAATATTTCAGGCTTAGCCAGCCTTAGCGATCAACAATATCAAAATCTACTGCCCATCCAATGGCCAGTCTTACCATCAACAGCACCCGATGATGTAAATGGGACCCAAAGAGCTTTTGCTGATTTTCAATTCACTACACCCTCAAAAAAAGCCCACTGTATTGCCTTGCAATACCATGCCCCGGTGAATGCTACCACAGACGAATTTCCACTTATCCTTAATACTGGCCGTATTCGAGATCAATGGCACACCATGTCACGAACCGCTCTCGCACCCAGGCTAAACCAACATAAACCAGAGCCCTTTGTTGAAATCCATCCTGATGATGCCAAACGCTACCAACTAATAGATGGAGCTATTGCCACCATCCATAACCAACAAGCAAAGATGCAAGCTCGTATTGTGGTTACCTCAACACAACACGTGGGTAATATTTTTGTTCCGATGCATTGGACATCAGACCTATCTAATCGAGGTCGTGTTGGCCCTTTAGTTAATCCTGTTGTTGACCCAATTTCTTTTCAACCGGAAAGTAAAAGCACTCCCGTTGCTATCAGCCTTTATGAGGCTAACTGGCATGGTTTTATCCTTAGCCGTCAGCGTCTTGCCAATGCAATAACGGATTACCATGTTGAGGTTCCAAACACAGACCATTATCGTGTTGAACTTGCTCATACTGAAGCATTCGCGAGCTCACCGCAGCAATGGGCAGAGACTGTTGTGCAATCACTTTATCATACAAACACTGACATCACGTTTGATAAACTCGAATGGCAAACCTATCAAGATAGCAGCCAACACCAATATCGTGCTGCGGTGTTTTATCAGCAACAATTAGAAGCCGTGATAATGATTGGGCCAATCCCCAAACTTCCTGAACGGGACTGGATTCCACAACTATTCAGCCAAACAGAAATATCCTATGAAGAACGTTTAGCGTTATTGTCAGGCCGACCGCCAAATGGCAGCAGTAATGTAGGCCCCATTGTATGCGCCTGTTTTAATGTGGGAGAAAACACTATTATTGATGCCATTCAAACACATAGTGTTAGCCAATATCAGCAAGTAGGAGAACTACTTAAAGCGGGCACTAATTGTGGTTCCTGCGTTCCTGATATAAAAAGATTAATAAAAAAACACACCTAAAGACAACATTGAAAAAACTAATACAGAGAGAAAACTATGATCCGCAGCATGACAGCCTTTAGCCGCAAAGAAACCAAAACTGAATGGGCTGATATTTCCTGGGAAGTCCGCTCGGTGAATCACCGCTATTTAGAAATCCTGCCTCGACTGGCCGAACCTTTACGCGATATTGAAAACACTATCCGAGAACGTATTCGAAAACGTCTAAGCCGAGGCAAAGTGGAATGCACTTTAAAGCTAAAAACGGATCATCTTGCCCCTTCTAACCTATCCGTGAACGAAGTCGTTGCCAAACAACTCGTACAAGCGGCTGAACAGCTAAAAAGTATTGCACCAAACGCTTCACCATTATCAACACAAGCCATCCTCAACTGGCCCGGCATTCTTACCACAGAAGAATCAGATTTCAGCGACATCCGTAAAGCAGCATTAATATTGCTAGAAGAAAGCCTTGATGATTTTATCGAACACCGTGAGCGTGAAGGACAAGAGCTCGCTCGCTTGATAAATGATCGCCTCGATTCGATCTTAATCCATGTCGCCACCGTTAAAGAACATTTACCGGACATCCTTAAAGCCCAACGACAGAAGATTTTAGCAAAACTCGAAGATGCACAAGTAAATCTTGATAACGACAGACTTGAGCAAGAGATGGTTCTTATTGCACAAAAAGCAGATGTGGACGAGGAGATAGATCGCTTAATAACTCATGTCACTGAAGTCCAGCGCAGCCTCGAAAAAGGTGGAGCCTGCGGAAGACGTTTAGATTTTTTGATGCAAGAATTAAATCGCGAGGCTAATACCCTAGGGTCGAAATCTATACATACCGTAACAACACAAGTTGCGGTAGAGTTGAAGGTGTTAATTGAGCAGATGAGAGAGCAGATTCAAAATATTGAGTAACCTCGATAAAAACTACCGCTAACCCATCAACTTGAGACAGAAATACTTTCTATTTGATCTTCACTTTCAAATTCAATGAGCCAGACAATTCGTATAGTTAGACTAAGTAAAAAATACCATACTTAGTCTAACTAACGCCCTCTTAAGGCCGCTGAATAGCATTACCCTGTTTCAACGTGTCTATAATAGAAAACAAATTGCTAACAATGGCAACAACAACCAATGACCAAACGATCATTGCGCCACTCGGTAAATCGAACACACTAGAGAAAATCAACCCCAGACCATAGCCTCCAGCACCAATTAGCAACGCTTTCGCTATCCAGGTTTTATTCGACAACCGAAGCGTCGCCAAAGCAGGAATTATTAAGCTTGTGAACACGAGATACACACCAACAAGTTGCACGGACATCGTGACGGCCACAGCAAACGGTAAATAGAAATTCAGTAACGAATGTTTAAAGAAGACTATTGCCCCCAACACTAATGATGAAATAATAATAGTTGGCCACAGCTGATCCCAAGTAATCCAGAGTATTTGCCCTACTAATAACTCTTTAAGATTTTCACCACCATGAGGATTACCCGCCAACGCAATGATGCTGCCCGTAGCCATCAGTACAAATAGCGAACCAATGATTGCCTCTTGATACTGCGCCCAATATCTTTCAGTCCAATTTAATAACACCGCAGAAATAATCGCTGATGTTCCAGCGCTAATCTGGATCAACAGTAAGTTCTCCTCTTCAAACATCAAACCTGCCACCACCACACCAAATGCGGCACTTTGCGCGATAGCCAGATCAAGGAAAATGATCCCCCTTTTCAACACTTTCCGCCCAAGAGGCACATGAGTAACCAAGACCAGAAGCCCTGCAATAAATGCAGGGCCGATAATAGACAAATCAATCATTTGCATTGTTCAGCACCTAACAATTGATCAATCATGGAATCGAATAAAGTAAACAAGTCAGTCGTTTGTTGACTACCTCCTACGGTATAAGCTAATTCTACCTCACAGATTCCCGTTCTTTTGGCCAGCCACACACTCCCTTTCTTATTGGTAAAAGGAGCACGCACGATAGCATAAGCCGGCTTCGATTCCATTTGGGTAACGAGTTGGCTCAAGTGGCTAGATGTAGGAGGAATGCCTGGCAAAGGTTCAATGGAAGCGACCATATCAATACCCAACCAATTAAAAAAATACTCCCAGCTTTTGTGGTGAACCACAACGGCTTGCCCCTTGAGAGGCGCCGCTTTCGTTTCCCAATTTGTAATGGCTTTCAACCAACGTCCTTTGAAATCACTAAAACGTTCAAGGTAATACGCTTTATTATCGCTGTCCAATACCCCTAACCGGTCGGCAAGTTTTTGTGCTATCGAAAGCATTCGATAAGGATCCTGAAACGCATGGGGGTTACCTTCAGGATGAACATCACCTTGAGAGCGATCAGCAACACTCCCTGCACCTATCAGCTCCACTTGTTCTGCCGCCATAAACAAACCTGGCTCTCCCTGAACCTTAGGATTCGCCCCCTTTTTTAGCAATACCGGAAGCCAGCCAATCTCCAGACTAGCACCCGTACAAACCACCATATCAGCTCGACGTACTTTATTGATTAAACTAGGGCGCGCCTGAATATAATGCACGTCCTGCTTAGCGTGGGTTGCCACGGAAACAGATACTCTATCCCCGCCCAACTCCTTTGCCAGCGCCTCTAGCTCAGGTTCACACGCAAAGATTTGCATATCCGCCAAAGCTGATGAAGATAAAACACCTAACCCACAAACAAAACACAGTTTTAGTAAAATTCTATTTATCATTGTGCCTCCCCCCTTAAAACTGATGAGCGCCGTGGGCACCAAGACTTACATTGTACTGTAGATAAATTTGATTAAATTTCCAAGATCTTCATCAAACTCACTGATATTTGCTCGCGATAACTGTAATCTGAATTTAGAGTATTCTGTAGGCTGCCAGGTAGCTGCCAAAGAAACTCGACGTGAATCTCCCAACTTGTCAGTGGACTCCTCTTTCAATTCATTCACCATGCCAGCCATTTCATAGCGGGCCCCGATATGCCATAAACCGTCTGCAAATAGAACGCATCTTGATCTCCAGTGACTTCTTCTCCTACCTCATCAATATCGCTAGCGGCTTCTATAGTTAGTTCTTTACTTACATTAAAATATTCTGCCTGTAACGTGAAACTTCCTTCACCGAAGGAACCGGTCGGTAGTTTTTTATAAACAACATCCAAACCCCATAACAGAATATCACCCTCTAGCAATTCAACATCCGGCGTTTCACTGTGATCCTCCTGGTGTTGACCTGTTCTTGCTAAAGAAAGCCCAAGCTGCAGCTCACTACCTGTGCCAATTTCCGGCGCAATCTTTAAAAAAGCAGTCGATAACCGAGGCCCCGCGCCCTCCTTCAATTCGTCATGTTCCACCTCGGCACCAAACTTATCCTGCTCTCCCTGGAATACCTCAACACCCACCAAGGTATAAAAGGGGGTCGCGGGTAAATAGGTAACCTGGAGTCCGCTATCAACCAAACCATGATCACCAAAAAATGTCTGATGGGCCAAAGTTTGATCTGAGAACGCCCAGCTGTGTAGGTGTTGTTGATTGTGATAACCAATTCCACTAAAAAATTTACCTGCCTTCATTTTCCAGCCAGAAGGTAAAGATCGCGTTTCAAAATACGCTTCCTCAATTTCAGTCTCGCCATTTGAAAACGCCACCGTGATCCAAGCATCAAGATGAGGGTCTACTGTACCGGACATCGTTAATTCTGCTTCGCGTATATTAAAACCACGTTTAAGCTCCCCATGACCGTGCTCTTCTTCATCGTGACCGTGACTTCCCAGGATCCCACTCATTTCTTCAATATGCTCAATCCCATCGCCCCCTTTATTATCAGAATAATAAACACCGTCTAAGATCACCGAAATTTTTGGGTTAAAGGATGTATCATTATTTGATTGGGCGTAAGTAAAGCTACTCACTAAACAGGCAGCAGTAATCGCTGCAGATAAAACAGTATTTTTCATTGTTCGTTCTCACAAAAAACAGATAGCAGATAACCGTGCAGCCATAGGCGACACAACCATCAAAATTAATTTACGTGTATCGAAATTCGTATATTTATATGTCTGTATTTATGAGAAAGCAGGGGGGGCTCTAGCGCTGTAAAAATTGAAGGAAGGTGCCCTTAGCCCATCGACAACCGAACGGGTTATTGCTGACAAAGGAGAAAACGAATGAAAATGAGGAGCGGATTCCACGTTGCTATTATCAAGATAATCCGCAGCGAGACAAATACTACACTGTTCCAGATGAACTGACTGCTCATCATCAGACAATTCATAAATGGACTGAACCATCTCCAATGTATGTACAGGCAGGTGGACAACAGCGACTAACTGCGCAGCAAGAAATATCCCGCTAAGCAGATAACGGTGCCATTTATTTTCCAACCAACCTTTCATGTAACCCTTCTAACTGAACAAGTAATTTATATAGAGCGTCTATTGAAGCAATATACAATATACTAGGCGCAAGGACATTGTAAATACTTTATTTTACTCCATAGCTTTCGCTAAATTTCTGACCGCCCCTCGTAATCCCTCGACTCTAGCAGGGTTCACTCAATGAAACTGCTTAACCTAGTTTGCTAACTATAGATTAACCCAACTATCATATATTCAATCCATTAATGAGTAAACGAATTCACCTCATCATCAGTTAGATAACGCCACTGGCCAACGTCAACATCAAGAATGATATTGCCAATTTTTTCACGATGTAATGACACTACCCTATTACCCACTGCAGCAAACATACGCTTAACTTGATGATACTTACCCTCCATTAACGTTAAGCGTACCTCTTTCCGGTTTATAATTTCCAATTCTGCTGGCAACGTTAATTTTGATTCGCCTTGCAACTGAACACCACAAAGAAATTTGCTGGCAACACCCTCAGCAATAGACCGAGACAACCCAACTCGGTAAACTTTCTTGCACTGTTTTGTCGGCCTAATAATATCAAATGACCAACGTCCATCATCAGTCATTAACACCAACCCTGTTGTGTCAGCATCTAAACGCCCAGCCACATGAAGCTCGGAAACTTTATCAATATCTACGTAATTAAATAAGGAAGGGTATACTTCATCTATATTTGAACAAATCGTGTTCTGGGGTTTGTTCATAAGAAGATACCGAAAACTACGTGTTTTCAGTATCTGGCCATTAAGTACAATTTGGTTATTCTCATGGACCTGAGTAGCTTCGTTAATAATCACCTCATTATTAACGAACACTTTCCCTTCTCTTATCAAATGGGTCACTTCATGCTTCGTTAACTCAGTACTTTTACCAACAAATTTATCAAGACGCATTATAGGATGTGTCCCCAACCATTACCTTAGTGCTACGACTTATCTTTCCATTTTGCCCACGGATCAACATCACGTCCAACGGAAGCACGTGGAGAGCTTGGCGCGTCACGGTCACTCTTCATCGGCCTCTTATTGTCCCGGCTGTAAGAGTTTCCGCCTCGGCGAGCTTCCTGACTTCGTTCTTCATATTTCTTAGCCCGCTTTTCGCGCAACTGCTCAGCATCGTCCAAACTTAATTCAGCAGGCTCACCTGGTACTTGATGCCCTGGAATAATACGATCTCTTGGGGGCAATGCAAACTGTTCGGAAGACGCTCTAGGTAGGTTTTTAAATTCATACAAATAAAACCCTTCAACTTTTTCTCGCGCCCAGTCCGTTTTTTTAAGAAACTTAATACTGGAATTAACACTCGGATTAGTCTTAAAACAATTGATATTCAAATAGGCAAATAAAATCTCAAAACCGTAATGGTCTACTATTTCAGTCAATAGCGCTTTTAACCCCACTCCGTTCAGGGGGTTATTTTCGTAAATAATCTCATTGTTCATACTAATATCCAATCAAGAGGTTTACGTTCAAAGCACTCGGTGTAATACCCGATACCTTAACCGCCGAATTATAAGTGAAGCACATCTTAACTTCGTTTAGGCAATACCCTACTCATTCTACATCATCCGGGGATTCAGAGTGATTGTCGAAATATTCCTAAAGAGTCTTACAGGGTTGATTTCTAGAATCATTCAACAGAGAAATAAAATTATTCTTTAGATATCAATGGCTTATAATAGCTATTCACCATCATATAGATATGAAGCTGACTAAACAAAGCTACACGCAGCGTTCAGGCATAACCCATTTTCGTTGACATATTAACATACCAATACGGCTATCATACCGAATAGCCGTATAACTGAGCGTTATTATGAATACAAGCCTACGAATGAGCAACTAAATGAGGTCGTTGATGTTTGAGGGGCGCGCTTGGGATGGTTTTGAAAATCTACAAAAAATGCTGTGCTCAAATAACTCAAGTATCGGACTATGAAAGCCAAAACAACTACAATATAGTCTATCTCGTTTATAGTTTTAACGCCCATCCCAAAAAAGACAGGCTACTATACAAATGTCATTAACCCCTCATTCTACGCCTTGCCACCACTAACCCAGCAATACCAAAAGCAACCATCATTGCCACTCCTGGTTCTAGTGAATTTGTTTCCAAAAAACTCGAAACACGCGGGCTACTAGTTATAAGTGCCGCAGAACCCCCCGTGCTGATTAAAGAAAGTAGTATTACTCCAAGAACCCGCTTCATTTGTTATTGCCCCAATCATCAATGTTAAATAGTTGTTTTCTGATGCTCAGTAATATAACAACAAGGATCATTTTCGTTTGTGAAAAAGTAACATTGAAAGTACGTACTAATGTCAGAATTCAATGTGCCGCTAAAGCAACCAATTTGCCTTAACCGACAGGAGTACGTACTATATTTTATTCATACTCTGGGCAATGCCTTTAACACATGAAACAACCTAATATAAGACTACCCGCTGCATTTAGCCGTTCACTCATTCAGGCCGCAGCTGTACATAGTTTGCCTATCGGTGAGACGCTTAAAAGTCTTTCATACGATTTTTCACAACTAACAGATAGTTCAACCATTGAGCTAGGAGCATTATTTGACTTAGCCGACGCCCTTGT
>MAAC01014816.1_pt1 | contig 20060 bp, 16 predicted proteins | sample 1115981 | NCBI WGS metagenome assembly MAAC01 (sample SAMN04961126, study PRJNA320927) | seawater metagenome | isolation source: sample BD02T64 sea water enriched with oil for 64 days | place: USA:Gulf of Mexico | collected 2013-07-27
AAATATAGAATAACTATGTTTAACACATTTCGTTTGTTCTAAGCTTGCTACTGAAGCTCTAAGTTGGTCAATTAATTAATCCGTTTGGTATTAGCTCTTAGTTTTGCTCGCTAGCCATTTATCTAAATTATTGGCAAAAGCTTGACGATCACTTTGGCTAAGTGGTGGAGCACCTTCTGTTTGAATACCACTTGAGCGTAACGTATCCATAAAGTCCCGCATATTTAAGCGTTGTTTTATGTTGCTTGTTGTATAAAGTTCGCCTCTTGGATTAAGTGCTATACAACCTTTTTCGACAACCTCAGCAGCTAAAGGAATATCAGCGGTGACTACTAAGTCATCTTTTGTGGATCTTTTAACAATTTCATCATCTGCTACATCAAAACCTGAACTCACTTGTACAAAACTAATAACCTTAGAAGGTGGCACTTTTAAGTAATGATTTGCGAGTAAAGTGGTTTCTGTTTGTGTACGCTCTGCTGCCCTAAAGATGATTTCTTTTATCACAACTGGACAAGCATCTGCGTCTACCCAAATTTTCATTTTGTTCTCAACCTTTAAAAATTCTGCACAACAGTGGTGCGTTTAATTGTAGTTAGTCATAATATTTTGTTAGTGTAATATCAAGATTGCCGTAATACCTAGCGAAAACGTATTTATAAACAAATTTAGGACATTGGAATGATTCATGCTCATCGTTTAATGTATTTAATAAAGAGGAATGATTATGAGTAAACCCCAACGTGATATTACTTTACGCTTTTTAGCCGAGCCTCAAGATGTAAATTTTGGGGGTAAAGTGCATGGTGGAGCTGTGATGAAATGGATCGATCTCGCCGCCTATGCTTGTGCAGCTGGCTGGAGTGGCCGTTATTGTGTGACGGCTTATGCAGGGGGCATTAGATTTGTAGCACCCATTCATGTCGGCAGCTTGGTTGAAGTAGAAGCCAAGGTTATTTATACCGGCAACTCATCGATGCATATTGCGTTAGAAGTGAATGCCTGTGATCCTAAATCGCTTAATCGACGTCTAACTACCCATTGTATTGTCATCATGGTTGCCGTTGACCAAAATGGCCAATCTGAAAGTGTGCCGCAATGGATACCAGAAACTGATGCAGACAAAAAGCAACATGAATCGGCAAGAAAGTTAATGGAATTGCGCAAACAAATCGGCGAAGAGATGCAAATTTTTGTAGAATAGTAAGTGAGAGCAAAACAACTTCATTTTTGGAAATTACTATGGTTCAGGCGTTATCCACACAAGAAATAGCAACAATATTGACATATGATGATAGTCAAAGAGCGGGCTATTTTATTAAAGAAGTCATCGCCAATAATACCCTTTGGATCCTGAAAGATGAGCATGGCTGTGTCATGCTTAATACCGAAGAAGAAGATTGTGTACCTGTTTGGCCAAATGAAGAGTTTGCTCAAGCATGGGCAACAGACGAGTGGAAAAACTGCCACGCGGAAGCTATTTCAGTAAACAAATGGTTCAGTCGTTGGTCACATGGTTTGATGGATGACGAACTGGCAGTAGTGGTATTCCCAAGCCAACAAGAGCAAGGCTTAGTTTTTTACCCAGATGAGCTGGAAAATGAATTAAAAGCACAACAAAAAAAACAATCCCATAAAGGTAACCGTTAAGTTATGAGTTTTTCATCCTTTGCTTTAGATAAAGTACTTACTGACGCGGTTAAATCATTAGGTTACACCGAGCCGACTCCTATCCAGATAAAAGCGATACCTGCGATATTAGCAAAGAAAGATTTGATGGCCGGAGCACAAACCGGCACAGGAAAAACAGCGGCATTTGCTTTGCCCATTCTTCAAATGCTAGGTGAAAAACTTCCAAATCATCGACCGGTACGTGCCTTAGTGTTAACGCCAACGCGTGAATTAGCTCAACAAGTTTATAAAAATTTTGTTGGCTATGCTGAAAATACCGAACTGAATGTTGCCGTAGCTTACGGAGGTGTCAGTATAAACCCTCAAATAGCCGCGTTAAATAAAGGTGCAGATGTTTTAGTGGCTACTCCAGGGAGATTACTTGATCATCTCATTAATGGCTCGCTAGCATTAACTGAGCTTGAATGCTTAGTATTTGATGAAGCCGATCGTATGTTAGACATGGGCTTTAAAGACGAAATCGACCGGATATTAAATCGTGTACCGGTGAAGCGACAAACACTCTTGTTTTCAGCGACCTTTGATGATGCCATTTTTAAACTCAGTAAAAACCTGCTTAACGATCCATTATTGATAGAAATTGGCGAAAGAAATACAGCAGCAGAAAAAGTTGAGCAAATTGTTTATACGGTAGACTTAGATCGAAAGCGTGAATTAACCTCTTTTCTGATCGGCTCTAAGAATTGGCAACAAGTACTTATATTTACCCGTACAAAACAAGGTGCTGATGTATTAGCCAAGGAAATGTGTAAAGACGGTATCAAAACCCAATCTATTCATGGCGATAAATCTCAAGGAGCCAGAGAAAGAGCCTTAGCTGAATTTAAAGCAGGGAAGACTCGTGCTTTAGTTGCAACAGATGTTGCGGCTCGTGGTATTGATATTCATGACTTAAATGTAGTGATTAATTATGAATTGCCTTATGTTGCAGAAGACTATATTCATCGTATTGGCCGTACCGGCCGAGCCGGCAATGAAGGATTGGCAATATCATTGATGAGTCCCAGTGAAACATGGTTATTAGAAGCTGTTGAAGAAGTATTAGATAGTCGGTTGATGCAGCAATGGTTACCAGGCTATGAACCCGATCTGACAAAAACAGAAGCAGTGATGAAAAAAATAAGCAAAGGCAAAGAAAAGCAAAGGGCAAGAAAAAAAGCGTTTGGTGAACAACCATCAAAATCAAAAGCTCGGAATAAGCCGAGTAATCGCCGACGTTAATTTGCCGTTATTCTAAAGGCCAGTGCATTACTATTTTAGCGCCACCATCACTATTATTTTCAACTATAAATTGTCCGCCATGGTTATTAATAATTTCAGCACATAATGATAAGCCAATACCTGAGCCCTTTTCCTTAGTGGTATAAAATGGGGTTAAGACGTTGGCTAAATTAGCAAATCCTGGTCCATTGTCATTAACCTCAATAAACTGCTGATCTTGTTGATAATATATATTGATAATAACGGTTACATCTTGGCCATTATTGGCCTGCTCAGCATTTTTTAACAGATTGATCAGTACTTGTGTTAATTGAGCCTGATCGCCGAAACATTGGTCATGTCCATGCAATTTTACTTCGCAAACTGCTGAGTCGATCATCGCTTTTGCTTCATCAAATAAATGCTTAACGCTAAACCAACGGCCTTTAGGCTGAGGTAATTGGGTTAATTGACTGTATTCACTGATAAAAGATAACAAACGGTGGCTACGTTGTTGAATGCGATACAAAACTTTACGGGTATTTTCTTCATGTAAATGTTCACTGGCTAATAAAGTATCAGTCATTGAATACATAGGAGTCAGCGAGTTGCGCAATTCATGGCTTAAGACACGCACAAGGTTCTGTTGAGTGTGGCTATGTTGTTGATTCAATAACGGTGAAATGTTTATTGCGGTAAATAACCATTGCTTGTCTTTGCTATTGTTGGGGGTGTAGCTAATCGTTTGGCATTGCCACTTATCATTGAATTTTTCATGGCTAAGCTGTTCATTTAATAATGTGAAACCAAGGGATTGAGCAGCACTATTGAGCAACATTGGTTGTTGAATTTGCTGATTCATTGAGGTATTTCGATAAATTAACTTTAGCTGATGATCAAATAAACAAACTGGGATCGGCCAAGCATCTAAAATATTACTGATAACATGATTTAAAGATTGGCTGCTATCAAGGTGATTATTTCGTACTGTAGCAAGTTGATGAATTTCGCGTTGTAAACCGAGTAGTAAATTATCAGTATGCTGTTTTTTAAAAGAAAGGTTAGTTTCACCTTCACCGAGTACTTGGGTATAGGTTGTCAGTTGCATTATCGCTTGGCACCAAAATGAATAACTGCGCCACGCTAGCCAAACCAGAGGGTAGGTGATGATGAATAATAAAGTGGCAATCGCTAACGGACTCCACGTTAATTGCCACGTTAAAGCGGCGGTAAGTGATAAGATGGTTAATACGGTCAAACTAAGACCAGTAATTAACCACTTTTCATGGCTCAAGAACATGTTATACCAATTGGGTTAAATTTATTTAGGCTACTCAGTTACGTACTGAATGTTAAATTTCTCCAAACGACGATATAAAGCATTGCGCGAGATATCAAGTAATTTTGCTGCTTCAATAACATTGCCATTGGTGACTTGCATCGCTTTGGCAATCAATTTTTCTTCTGCTTGCTCAAGAGGTTGCAATAATACCTCACCCTGTTCATCCGAAATTTGGTCAATAAATAATACTTGTTCAGTAATTTCAATGCTGGAAGTTAATAATACCGCGCGTTCAAGCACATGGCTTAATTCTCTAATATTGCCCGGCCAATGATGCTGATTGAGCTTTTTAATCGCTTCAGCGGAAATTGTGATGCCTGATTTTCGATATTTCTTTTGAAACATTTCAATAAAGTGTCGTGCTAGCTGTGGGATGTCGGTTAAGCGTTCACGCAGAGCTGGCATGGTAATAATTAAGGTATTTAAGCGGTAAAGTAAATCTTGGCGAAATTCCCCGTCTTTGACCAGTATTGATAAGTCAGCATTGGTTGCACTGATCAATCTAATATTGGCTTGTTGGGTATTGCTCGATCCTAAACTTTCAAATTGGCCAGTTTCTAATACTCTTAGTAATTTTGGCTGTAAATTCAGGGGGAGTGTGCCGATCTCATCTAAGAATAAACTGCCATTCTCTGCTAATTGAAAGCGACCAACTCGGTTTTGTTTAGCATCTGTAAAAGCTCCCTTCTGATGACCAAACAATTCACTCTCAAATAAGTTCTCTGGTATGGCAGCCATATTCACAGAAATGAAAGGTTGCCCAGAGCGGCTTGAATATTGATGTATGCGACTCGCTAGTAGTGATTTTCCGGTACCATTTTCGCCTAAAATTAAGATATTTGCATCGGTAGGGGCGATTTGTTGCACTAATTGTTCAATAGCTTGCATTGAGCTTGATTGGCAAACCCAAGCTTGATCTGGGCTTGTTAATGATGACGGCGCAGAAAGTAACTGGCGGTATCCTTTGTTTTGTTGGTTTACTTTAGCAAACCCCACTTGCTGTTTAATGCCATTGAGCAGCTTATCTTTATTCCATGGTTTTTCAAAAAAGTCACAAGCACCATTTTTTAAGCCCTCAACAGCTAACTCAATACTGCCCCAAGCGGTCATTAACATCACTGGGATCTCTAAAGTCTTTAGTTGTTGAAGAATCGCCAGTCCTTCTTCGCCGCTAGTAGTATCACGGCTGAAATTCATATCTAATAAAACGAGATCTGGTTGTTGTCTTTGTACTTGGATAATGGTCTCTTTAGCATTTTGTGCTTCAATCACTCGGTAACCATGACTGGTCAATAATAGTTCGAGGGCTAGGCGAATATCTTCATCATCATCAGCGATAAGAATAGTGGCACGCAGGTTATTGTTGCTCAAAACTTATATCCTTTCATCTGGTGTTAGCTAAGGGATTGTTTAGCATAATAATTAAAAAGGCGACATTTTAATAGTCGCCTTCAGTCTTTAGTCTAGGTTAAATGAGCTATTCTTCACGAAGCGCTTGCATTGGATCAGCGTTGATCACTCGCCAAGCTGGCATGATCACAGATAACATCACCACCACAATTAAACCGACATCGAGTAACATCATCGCCAACCAGTTAAAGCTAGGTAACATTTCAAGTTGTTGTTCTAATTGTTGGTAACTAAATACAGATACCACAAAACCTAACCCTAAACCAATGATTAACATCCATAAAGCGTCTTTCAAAATAAAGTTCACTAACTTTAATTGTTTAGCGCCAGTGGCCATACGAACAGCAAGTTCATATTTGCGATGGTTGGTAGTCATTTGTGTTAAACCTGCAACGCCAATAGCAGCTAATAATAAGGTTAATATCGTCATAGTTACTACGACCCATAAACTCACCCGTTGATTAAGTGTTTGTTGCAGCCAAATGTCCATTAAAGGTTGAACTTGTAAGTTAGCTAAACGAGGAAATTGACGCTTTAAATCGGCAGCAATCATACCCTCAGACAGGTTTTTACCTTCGGGCATTCTTACGGTGAATTGCATCATACGTCCTGCATTAATTCTATGAGAATATACCGCAGGTAAACCTAATGTTTCGGCAATACCTGTTTGACTGATGGTATTTGCAACAACACCCATAATAATATTGGGTGGATTTGTCTCACTATCATTGAGCTGTATGGTTTTACCTATCACTTCTTCATTTGATAAATTAGGGAACATGGTTTTTGCCATATTTTCATCAATAACAATGCCTTCTTCATCGTTGTTTATTTGTTGTTGTGTTAAGTTAGCACCAGCTAACATTGGTATATTAAAGGCGCTGAAAAAGTCGGCACTTAAAAAGCGCATTTGATGGATAACACGTTGTTGATTTCCGCCTTCCTGTCGAAAAGCTCGGACCTGCAATCCACCCGATAGTGGAGCCATGCTAGGGATAATCACCTGGCTATCGGTTACTTTATTTTCAATTACACTACTAACATCAGCGAGCAATGCTTTAATTTCACTGTCCTGATATTTCTCCCAATCAGCGAGTTCAGTGATATAGTCATCATCGTCGATAGTCATCGAAACATTGTAGGTATTACCAAGATCGTAACCAAGCTCTTGGTATACGGCTTGGTAACTTTGTGTAGAAATCATCACTGAAGCGGTTAATAACACAGAGGCAATAGCAAGCTGTAACACCATTAATGTCCGGCTTAACCACTGATTGCTTTGTGCTTGAGTACCTTTACCACTGCTATTGAGATTATTTCCCGGCGCTTGTTTATCAATATCAACCAAGGCTAAAGCACTGAATAAAATACTCAGTATTAAAATGATCGCAATTGAAGCACTAATAGTCGTGGTATTGATGCCAATGGTATCAATCATTGGCAGGCTATCACCGGCAATTAATGGCAAGCTTTTTAATGCCCAACCGGTAACTAATAAACCAGAAATAGCAGCAAGTAAAAAACTTGGCAAGTTTTCCAATAACACCAAGATTCTCACTTTTATTAAGCTGGCCCCTAAACTAATTTGAATAGCAAACTCTTTAGTACGGCTTTGGTAATGAGCAATAAATAAGTTAAGTAAATTCAACGTTGCCATTAATAATAAACCAATGACCGCAGCAAATAAGGCTAAAATGAGTCCTTCAGTTTCACCAAGCATGTTGGTTCGATAACTCTCAGATATCACTTCTTTTTTACTTTGAGTGAGAAAGTCGATAAACCTTTGTAGGTTATCGCCTTCAACATTTTGGGTAATGTAATCGACTAACCATTCATTGGTTTGCTCAACAGTTGGTAGCTCTGCTCGGCCATCGGCGCTCTTTAACAGCAAATAATCAATTTCATTATTGATGTTACCGATATTATCGGGCTGATTTTTCACTTCAGCTAAATTGCGAATGAACCAAACTTGTTGCGTTAAAATCGCCTGATTACTGTTAATTGCCATCAAATCTTCAATAACACCAGCAATGATATAGTTTTGGTTATTAACGTTAAGTTGCTTACCTAACACTGATTTAACGCCATTATAGGCGGATTGCCATAAAGACTCAGAAATCCAGACGTATTTTGCTGGCGAAGGCATAGTAACATCGTCACCAAGTAGTAATTTTGTTCCTAGTACAGAAAGAATGTTGTCGGCGGCGGTGTAACTTGTCGTTGGATAAATGTCTTCGTTTATGATGACATCTTGATCATTAGCGCTAATTGCTGACCACTCACCGAGATCAGAAAAACGTTCGCTAAACGCAGCCAAACGATTCATATTCCAATATGAAACACTCAAGTTTTCGGACATTTTAAAGCGATACTGATAAGTTTGCAGTGTTGCTTCGTTCTTTACCCCTTGTAGAGGATGATACAATAAAGTGGACGAAATTGAGATAACGCTCAATACCGCGCCTAAGGTCAAGCCTAGGGTTAATATCAATGGAATGCTTAAACGGGGCAACGAAAATACTCTGCCGATGCCTTGAAAAAAAGATTTTTTATATAAACTCATGCAACCCCCTGTACCACTTGTGGCATCACTTGTTCGGTAACAATTTTTCCATCAAGCAATTGTATTTGACGATTCGCACAACGAGAATATCGACTGTCGTGGGTAACCATGACTATGGTTGAGCCATTTTTATTAAGCTGCGCTAACAGTGCCATTACTTGGTCACCATTTTTACTGTCAAGGTTACCGGTCGGCTCATCAACTAAGATTAAGTCAGGTTTACCAACTAAGGCTCTGGCGATAGCAATACGTTGTTGCTGACCACCTGATAATTGATTTGGGCGGTAATTTTGACGATGTGCCATATCAACTTGTGTTAATACCTCTTCGACTCGTTGCTTAATTTCATTTTTAGCAATATTTCTGTGTTCAAGCGGTAGGGCAACGTTTTCAAATACTGTTAAATTGTCAATTAAGTTAAATGATTGAAAAACATAACCAATATGTTCGTTGCGAATTTGAGTACGCTGATCTACTTTTAAATTTGAGGTCGCAATATCAGCAATATGATAATCACCTTCGCTGGCTCTATCCATTAAGCCCATAATAGATAGCAGTGTTGATTTCCCACAACCTGAAGGACCAGTAATGGCAACAAACTCACCTTGGGTTATTTCTAGAGAAATGCCTTGTAGGGCATGGGTTTCTATTTGTTGAGAATTATATCGTTTGTGAATATTGTTCATTGCTACAACTGTTTTCATGGTTGGTCCCTTTTTAGCTCAATTTGTTTAATGTTTATCGTTAAAATATGATTAATTTTCTAATACTAACTCTTGATATTGACTGTATTTACTAGTATCTGTGCTAACAATTTTATCCCCAGCTAATAAGCCATCTGTAATTACAAGCTTGTTTTGAGATAACTCACCAAAGGCGACCTCTCTTTGTACTAATAAATGCTCGTTGCTCATGACAAAAACCGCTTGTTTACTGCGAGGTCTTAATCCTGGGACTTGTTCAATGTAAATAGCGTTATTATTATGTTTAATAAATACTTGTGCAGAGATAGATAAAGATGGTCTGGCATTAGAAGTCAGCTCGCCATCAATTACCGCCTCGGCGAGTACTGAACCGTTATTTACTACGCTTTCGATGCGGGTAATATGGGCGGATACTATACCTTTCTGGGTATCAATAATAACCGGGGCGTTAATATCAATTTGGTCTGCTTGATGCTGTGGTAAACGAAGTCGGGCGATGAGTTCTTTATCACTGCCCACTTTTGCTAATGACTGGCCCAAGGTAACACTTTGACCTAATTCCACTTCCAATGTTTGTAATGAGCCAGTGATACCAGACTTGACTTGCATGTCTGCCAATTGTTGTTCTAATAAAGCCACTTGTGAAACTTGTTGGTTGATGGTGATATCACGTTGAGTAAGTTGATAGCCTTGCATTTCTTTAAATTGAGTAAACTTCTGCTGTTCAAATTTTAGACGTTTGCTTTGTTGTTTTACCGCTAACTTTGCCCGTTGTAATTCTATTTTTGAAGCAACACCTAGACTTAATAAATCTTCATTTACCGTTAATTCTAATTGTGCTTTTTCTATTTCTGCTTCGATATTGGCAATACTGCCTTGGAAATTGAGTCGTTCACTTTGTTGTTCATATTTAAAGGCTTCCAACTGCGCTTGCTGCTGAGCGAGCAAACCTTTAGCTTCGTTCACCTCTTGCTCTAATTTAGGGTTTGATAATTGCAAGATGATTGTTTCAGGTGTCACTAAGGTACCCGGGCGGACTAATATTTCTGATACTTTCCCTAAGGCAGGCGCGGTCAATAAGCGTTCTTTGGCAGAGGCAAATTCTCCATAAGCACTGGTATAAATATCTAATGCACCACTGCTCACGGTTTGAAAACTTAAGCTGTCTGTCGAAACTGATTTTGTTGCTTTACCCGTAACCGCGTAGCCAGCATAACCAACTAATAATACGAATACTGAAATCGCTAGTGCTTTTTTCCATGACTTTTGTTGATGGAGTTCAATTTTCATAATGCAGAATGTTAACCTTTTCAATGATGCTTTCTTATGAGTATTGGAAGGTTTGTGCCAACTTTAAAAGTTGTTATTTATCAGCTTGTTACTTTTATTTGTGGTGTGATGTTCGTGAGGGGATGTTCGGTTATGATTGCAGGTTAATTAAAAGCGAACAAGACTAAATTTTTTTAGTCTTGTTCGCAGTTAAAGAAAAACAGAGATAAGTGATTATTTTAATGTTAATAAATAAGCAATAATGTTTTTGTAGTCTTCAACAAAGTTCTTACGATCAAGTTCGGTTGAATTGATCACATACTTACCGTTGACAACAAAGGTAGGTACACTTTTTACATAACGGCCTTTAGATAATCTATCTTGGGTTTTTTTATTTCGTTTAGCTTGGCTAATTAATGAAAAACTCTTCATGCCTTTATCAAACGTAGCACCGTCACCACCAGCCGCAATATAGATTTTACGAACATCGTCATTATTGGTGATTATTTCACGTTTGGTTTGTATGTAATTGAATGCTTCGGCATTAAATCGTTTTGCGATACCGGTTTTTTCAGCAATTACTAGCCCTTTACTCAATATAAATTGAACATCTGGAGAAGCGGCGCCCATAAAATCGACATGGGTTTTTTTCAATTTAGTATCTGCTGGTAAGCTTTTTTCTATGTCGCCAATATAACCTTCAAAACTACGACAGGCTGGACAGTAATAAGAAAAGTATTCGCGTACTTCTGATTGATTACTCGCTGAGCCGGGGATCACTTGATAATGTTTACCTTCTTGATATTTAGCGGCATTTGCCATTAGAGGTAGTAACGCGATAGTGAATAGGGCGATAAAAAGTTTTTTCATAAAATTAATTACTCTTATTAGTCATTCGAAATATTATCTCGATAATATCACCATTTATTTGATTAGGTAATATCAGCAAGTTGTTATTATTACCTTACTAGACCTGAATAACGCCTTAACAGTTCACTCATAGCAGATAAATAATTTCAATGAGGTGATTTAAGCTGTTCAATCAATAGGGATCTGCTACATTATCGCCATCTTAATTATTTGAAGTTGCACCATGATTAGAAAAATAACGCTTTTATTATGTCTTGTTTTATCAACCAATAGCTTTGCCAAGCAACAAGCGGCTGTCGCTATGCCTGACAGTTATAGTGCTGATGCCGCCGCATTAATATTGAAAAATGGTGGTAATGCCATCGATGCCGCAATAGCAGCACAGTTTGTTTTAGCCGTGACTTTACCCGAAGCTGGAAACATTGGTGGTGGTGGCTTTATGTTGGTTTATAAAGACAAACAAGCCGAGTTCTTAGATTATCGTGAAATGGCGCCAATTAAAGCTCACCGTGATATGTATTTAGATGAGAATGGTGACGTGCAACGAGGAAAATCTTTATTTGGTGTATTAGCTGCAGGTACCCCAGGTACGGTAGACGGTATGTGGCAAGCCCACAAAAAATATGGCAGTTTACCGTGGAAAGAACTGGTACAGCCGGCGGTTGATTTAGCTAAAAATGGTTTTGTTGTTCATGCCAAACTTGCAAAGGGCATTAACCGGATGTCTAGTTATTATAATAAAAATAATATTGCCGTGAATTTTGATGATTACTTTTTATCTGCAAAAGCGGGCGAAACCTTTAAACAAAGCGAATTAGCGGCAACATTAATACGTATTCGAGACCAAGGTAAAGCAGGTTTCTATCAAGGAAAAACTGCCGATATTATCGTTAATTTTATGCAGCAACAAGGTGGCTTAATCAGTCACCAAGATCTTAATGAATACCAAGCGAAATGGCGAAAACCATTAACCAGTGACTGGGCTGGTTATCAAGTGATCACCTCTCCACCGCCTAGCTCAGGGGGTATTGCCATTACTCAATGGTTAAAAATGTATCAATTATTAACGAATAAAAATATCGAACATAATTCTAAAGAATACATTCATTTATTAGCTGAAATTGGTAAAAGAGTATTTGCCGATAGAGCCGAATATCTCGGAGATCCTGATTTTGTTAAAGTGCCAGTGAGTGAATTAATTAGTGAGTCATACCTTGCTGAAAGAGCAAAGAGCGTCGATTTAGTGGCAATCTCAAACACAGAAAAAATTAAACCAGGTTTAAAAGAAAGTGAAGATACCACCCATTTCTCGATTGTTGACCAATGGGGCAATGCTGTTTCTAATACCACCACCATCAACATCAGTTTTGGTAGTGGTATGGTAGTTGCGGGTGCGGGCTTTCTACTGAATGATGAAATGGATGACTTTAGTATTAAAGCGGGCGTACCTAATGTTTTTGGTGCCGTTGGTGGAAAAGCTAATGAAATTCAACCGAAAAAACGCATGTTGTCGTCAATGACGCCGAGTATTTTGTTAAAAGATGGTGGAGTGACTCTTGTAACTGGCTCGCCAGGTGGGACCACGATTATCACTTCAGTTTATCAATCCATTTTAAATACCCTTGCGTTTGGCATGACCGCTCAACAAGCGGTTGATTCACCACGTTTCCATCATCAGCTATTACCGGTAAATCAGATCAAGCATCATCAAGGACTTGAAGAACAAACCATGAAAGCTTTGACTGCTATGGGTTATCAGTTAAACCAACGACGCTTTGGCGATTTACACTTGATTTTACGTCGTGGTGAAAACTTAACAGCAGCTTCTGAATCTTCAGGTCGTGGTAAATCGATAGTAATAGATTAAGGTGTTATTCATTTAGATATAGGCAACGATTAAGGAAGAGATTATGCAAAGTCATGAAATAGATTACCAAATTATCGGTCAAGCGATGCAGATGGTCGAAGTTGAACTCGACCAAGGTGAAACTGTTATCGCTGAAGCAGGCGCGATGAATTATATGGAAGATGGTATTGAATTTGAAGCTAAGATGGGAGATGGCTCTGAACTAGAACAAGGTTTTATGGGTAAGTTGTTTTCTGCCGGTAAAAGAATGATCACCGGTGAATCCTTGTTTATGACTCATTTTACCAGTCATGCTTATGGTAAGAAAAAAGTAGCGTTTGCTGCGCCATTTCCTGGATCTATTGTGCCGATTGATTTAGCTAAAATGGGCGGTAGCATTACCTGCCAAAAAGACTCTTTTCTATGTGCTGCGTTAGGCACTAAAGTCGATATTGCTTTTAATAAGCGCCTAGGCAGTGGTTTTTTTGGTGGTGAAGGCTTTATTTTGCAACATTTGTCAGGCGACGGCATGGCCTTTGTTCATGCTGGCGGCACGGTAATAGAAAAAGAGCTTAATGGCGAAACATTACGTTTAGATACCGGTTGTCTGGTAGCGTTTACCGATGGTATTGAATATAGCATCGAAATGACCAAAGGATTAAAAAGCATGTTTTTTGGAGGTGAAGGTTTGTTTATGGCGACATTAAGTGGCCATGGCAAGGTATGGATACAAAGCCTGCCATTTTCACGATTGGCTGATCGTGTAATTCAACATGCTCCGAATCTAGGTGGTAGTAGTCAGGGTGAATAACCGCAAACAGAAGTTATGACTTATAATCGATGTTTTGAAGATAAATAAAGAAAAAGGTTCAAACATAATGTTTGAGCCTTTTTTTAAAGAAAGTTTTTTATACCAATTTGATTAAACTGGTATTAATCAACTAATACCAAATTATCAAATACATCGGCAGTGATATAACCCAAATTCTTATCTCCGTTTACTGGAGTAATGGCGGTTGAACCTATGAAATGTTCACGTTCTTTACTGCCGTCATTGTCACAATAGGCCAGCATAAAGCCGAGCTTTTTCCCCTTAAATAATTTTACTGGTTTGCCACTAAATACTCTATCTTCCCCCTGTTTTTGATAACTAAAACTGTCATCATAAATGTCGATTGCCATTTCCCAGGTCACCACATGGGGGGCTTTTACATCACGTTGCCAACGACTAGTAATATGATCATTTAAGGTGAGAAAATCAGGAGTCCCATCTTTGTTTTTATAGCCAATATCTACAGATTGGTTATCTAAGGCGACATGATAAGCAAAGGCATTAAAATTAAATTGATGATTACCGCCAGATCCATCCTCATCGATGAATACTTCAAGGCAGTCATCGTCCCAATAAAAGTGTAGCGGATCAGCATGTTGGTCAAGCAAAATATCATCACTAATTTCCGCTAATAGATAGAGTTTGTTTTCATCCCAAACTAATTTAAATCGTCCTGAGAAATCTTCTTTACTGGGTTGTTCACCCAAGATGAGTTCTGACAATGGGTACCATTGACTCTCTTGCCAGGCAGCATCGTCATTGATGCCGTCAATAATAGGTGCAATTGAGGCCTTTGGTGCGTTGATTGCGTAACTCTGACTACTAGAAAATACACTGATAAGCAGTGCGATAAGTAAACTATGTTTCATTTTGGTTAACTCGTTTGGTTAATATATTTTACTGCTTGCTCAACTATGGCTGTTATGGGTTGATCAATATCAATCATCTCGAGCTGTTCTTTACTATTTTGTTGTGGTAATTCAAGTGCTTCAAATTGACTTTTAAGTAAGGTCTCAGGAAAAAAATGTCCCGCTCTATTGGTTAATCGCTCGCTGATAACGGCTTGTGAGCCATTAAGGAAAACATTAACTAGCACCGTATCTAGAAGATTAAACCTCATTCTTTGCAACTTTTTTAAACCAGAATAGGCTAAAACAATCGTTTGTTTTTGCAACTGTTCATCAGCTAGATAAAAAAGCATACTCTCAATCCAATCGTTACGCATCGTATCATTAATCGCTTGACCTGCTGCCATCATTCTTTTCGCTTGTTCACTATGAAAATCATCAGCATCTAAATATTGGAAATCTAATTGTTTCGCAATGGCCTGTGCGATAGTCGATTTTCCTGTGCCGCTTACACCCATCACTAAAATTAATTTTGCAGGCATGGGATGTGCTCACTATCAGCAATAATAACATCTACGTAATAGGTTTCCCCTGGGTTAATATTGTCAATAATATTACTAGGTTGCTCTGTACCATTTAGCGATATTTTAGTGTGTGTAATTTCATCACTTCGACTAAAATCAACATGAAATGTTGCCCCTAAATATTGGCGGGTTACCGATAAATAGGACCATTGGCTAGGCAGTTTAGGATTGATAGTTAGTTGTCCTGCTTGGCCTTTTAAACCACAAAGCTCTTCTACAACACAACGGTAAAACCATGCCACGGTACCGGTATTAAATAACTGACTAGATCGACCGGCAACTTCTGGTAATTGGAAGTAAGCGCCCCGATAATAGTTAGGGATAAAGCTAGGTAGTTGTTGACGTTTTTCTGCATCTTCTTGACTAGGCAGCATTTTTGTCAAGATATCAAAAGCTCTATCTGCGTGATTATTTTGATAAAGACTAAACGCATAAAAAGCAGCAGCATGATTATAAACCGAGCCATTTTCGGAAACGCCAGGAAACTTCTGTGTTAATCGACCTACGTTTTCATGCATTTTAGTATAGCTTGGCGCCAACATCATAATGCCAAAAGGTGTTGTTAAATGCTCATCAATCGCGGCCAACATTTTGTTTTGTTGTTTCTCATTGGCGGCACCACTTAACATTGCCCAAGTTTGTGGATTTAAATATATTTTACCTTCTTCATCACTGGCAACACCAAAGGAAATACCATCGTCATTTATGCCTCTGGCATACCAGTCATCATGCCAAAAGTGCTCATTCATTGCTTGATTTAGTTCATCAATAGCAGAGAGGAAGTGAGGGACTTTTTCTTGATTGATTTGATATTGTTGGCAAAGCTTGCACCATACTTTTAACGAATAGGCAGTTGCTACGGTTAACCAAGCTGAAACACCTTTGCCTTTATAACCCACCATATTCATCGGATCACACCAATCACCTTGCTCAATATAACTTAAGCCAAGCTCGTTGCGTGCCCCAAGCAAATAATCAAGAGAGAGGTTAATATGTTCTACTAAAGACTGTTCCTGTTTGTCATCGGCAAAAGGAATTTTCATAGCTAAAAAGTCTTTATCATTGCTTTCATCTAAATAACATTGCAAGCACAGCGTTAACCAAATACCGTGATCACTATGGGGTACTAAGTTGATATATTTAAGTTCAGCTTTTTGATGCAATAAAATGCCATCAGGCATTGCGCCACTAATAGCTTGTTGTGATAGCGCGGTAATTATCGCTTGTTTGGTTTTATCAGGCGAAATGTACGCCATGCCCATGGCATCTTGCAGATAATTTCGAGTTTGTGGATCCGTCGATAAACGATTGGTATCACCATGGTAAAATACTTGTCGTGGCAGCCAATGATTAACAAATTCGTTAAAAGCATGGTCTGGTGATTTAATACGGGTATTACCCTGAGCCTGAGAAATATAGTCTTGATAGCCAAGCTGTGCTTGATTAAAACTTTGTTCTTTATTGAAGTATTTCTCTTTTAGCTTTCTAATTTCTTGCTCATCTTCTGCGGGTCCAAAAATAAATTGATGGCTGATTTCTTCTTGGCATTCTAGTCGATGAGTGAACTGCATAACTGCAACAGGCGTTTGGAAATTCGCTTGGTTTTTCGACAGTGATGTCAATTGAATGGCATCTGGATTATGTAGCCCGCCTTCACCTTCAAATTCAGTTTGATTAGCACACCAGCTGGTCGGTTGATGTTTTGAAAGCAAAAACGTTTTATCTTTCAAGTGCTGATTTTTAAAATAATCTTCGACTTTTTGATAGGGGGTAACTGAGCTAGCAACAATGGCTTGAAGTGACTCGTCAAAGGTAGCTGACTGATTCATCCAAGACATATAACCAATAGAAAAATAGGGATAAATAGCTATATTTCTTGGCTCGGCACTGTGGCTGATAACACTGATCTGCCACATTTCTAAAGTGTCATCTTTCGGTAAAGTTAAAGTCAGTTGAATTTCTAATTCAAGATGATTAATACGCCATAAAATACTGTCTTTACCAACAGAAAAATTAAAAGAGTTAAGTTTGGCCCTGACGGGTTCGAAAGGCACAGAAAATAACTCGCCCGAATCTATACACTTTATGTAGAAAAACCGACCCGTATGATGAGCAAAATAACTTTGCTCAGGCTGCATAAAAGACTTGGCTTCCATATTGAGAGCATGTGAATATTTTGCTGGCTCGGGTTGCATAAATTGGGCAACTGCATAACCTCGGCAATTCATATGAATCATCATGTTCTTATTCCATAAAAACCCGCTGGCAAGTGGCATTTTTATTGGTTCTGAACTATCAATTCGTTGATTTATGAAATCATGTTGAAACATTAATCTAACTTTCCTGTATGGCGATTTGAGCAGCTTTGCGATCTGCTAAATCACTTTGAATTTCAACAACTTTAGTTTCTGATAGTGCATAAAAACGTACTACAAAAACAGAAAGAGCGGCAAAGCCAGCAGGTATGAGTGTCATCAATAAGACAATACCAGCTTGTGAATCACTGCTTTGTATTTGGTTAGCGACATAACCCATAGAAGCTAATAACCAGCCGATCATTGCGCCCGCTAGTGCACCGCCGAGTTTTTGTGCAAAAGCAGCGGCAGAAAATACCATTGCTGTTGCTCTACGGCCATGTTGCCATTCGGAATAGTCAGCGGTATCTGCATACATAGAAAATACTAAAGGTGATTTAGGCCCCAAGGTAAAACCTATCGCAATTTGTAAAATATACATCAACATGATCTGGTCTTTAGGCACAAAATAAAATGCAACTGACAACAATGCCACTACGGTCATTAAGATCATTAATAAACGACGTTTCTCTACAAACTTTGTCATCAGTGGTGTTGATGCAGCGCCAACCGCCAAGGCAATCATGTAGGCAAAAGAAAAGCTGCCAATGAGATCTTCTCGTTCAACAAAGTATTTAAAATAAAAAGTCCCTGTACTACCTCTTAATGTGATTGTCATCATGATGATCAGGGCAAGACTAAACAAAATTAACCAAGGTTTATTTTGGGTAAGATCTTTGATGTCTTGTAAAATCGGCGTATTTTTCTTTTGCGGGGGAACAATGCGCTCTTTGGTGGTCAAAAAGGTCGTTAAAAATAACAGCGCGGCTATAACGCCGTATAATCCCATGGTTAACTGCCAACCAAATATCTCATTGCCTTGACCGAAATAACTAACCAATTTAGGGGTAAAATACGCGACTAAACTACCGCCTGAAAAGGCACCAATAAAGCGGAAGCTGGTTAACGTGGTTCTATCTTGGCTATTACCTGTGACTACGCCAAGTAGCGCGCCATAAGGTACATTAATGAAGGTATAAGCGAGCATCATAAAAATATACGTGGCATATGCCCAGATGAGCTTTCCGGTATCGTTGAGGTCCGGAACGGTAAAAGTAAGGACCCCAGCTGCAGCGATAGGCAAAATCCCCCAGAGTAAATACGGACGAAATTTTCCATATTTGGTTTGAGTACGATCTGCTAATGCACCCATTAAAGGGTCAGAAAAGGCATCAATTAGCCGGGTAACTAACATCATGGTACCTACGGCGGCTGGATGTAAACCAAAAACATCGGTATAGAAGATAAACAGAAATACATCAAAAACCCGCCAATAAAAGTTTGATGCGACATCACCACAGGCATAGCCTACTTTTTCTTTTAGTTTTAACTTACCCATAATGTAACGACCTTTTTTGTATGATTATTTATCAGTCTGATGTTTTTATTAAACTACAACAAAATGAAAGCGCTTACAAATTTTAAGCCTTAAATCGTGTAATTTCTAAATAAAAATAGCAAAATCGTCAATGAGTCGGGCTTTTTTTTAATTTATATATTTGTTATTTAACAACCTCTTACCTTTGTTTGTGTGATATTTATGAAAATAATGATTGACGATTTATTGAACATAAATTAACTTAATGTAAGCGCTTACAAGGTGGTTTGGATGTTTTTACCCTTACACACGTTAAAAATTTTCGATAGCTTTGTAAGCGCTTACTAAAAACATCAGATGATAAAAAATACAAAATTTTTAGGTAACGAAGCATCAAGGGAAAAACAAAATGAAAACATTTAAAAGAACTCAAATAGCTACTAGCTTATCAGTAGTTTTAGGGGTAGGAGCTTTGTCATTAGCTCCAGCCGCTACCGCTTATGCAGCTGAAGGCGCAGAGCAGGAAATTGAAGTAATTGAAGTAACGGGTATTCGTGGTTCTTCAAGAGCAAGCATTAACGGAAAGCGTTTTGCTAACTCACAAGTAGACGGTATTGCTGCTGAAGATATTGGTAAATTACCAGATGTTACTATTGCTGATTCATTACAACGTATCAGTGGTGTTCAAATTGAACGTGTCGCTGGTGAAGGTGGCCCAGTACAAATTCGTGGTTTGCCTCAAGTAGATACTACTATGAACGGTGAATCGTTCTTAAGTGCCACAACGATTGATACTTCTGCTGCAGATTTAGGTGATTTACCTGCACAATTATTTGGTGGTGTTGATGTTTATAAGTCAGCAACAGCTGACAATGTTGCCCAAGGTATTGCTGGTTCTATTGATTTAAAAACACGTCGTCCTTTTGATATGGATGAAGGTTGGACATTTGCTGGTGGTTTAGAAGCTACTCAAGGTTCAATTACTGAAGAAACTGACCCGACATTACATGGTTTAGCTTCATACAATGACGGTAAAATTGGTGTATTACTTTCTGTAGTAACTCAAGAAGCTACATTAGCAACCGATTATAACGGCCATAACGATACTTCTGAAAATGGTGGTATTGGTTGGACACAAAATAACCACGCATGGGGTGAGCCAAGCCAAGGTGGTGATGTTTATACTATCGTTCCTCATGGTATGACAGCGTTTAACAAAACAGAAGAA
>MAAC01006656.1_pt1 | contig 20058 bp, 19 predicted proteins | sample 1115981 | NCBI WGS metagenome assembly MAAC01 (sample SAMN04961126, study PRJNA320927) | seawater metagenome | isolation source: sample BD02T64 sea water enriched with oil for 64 days | place: USA:Gulf of Mexico | collected 2013-07-27
GTCAGGTCTGCCGACCTCTGTGGCCCGGTCGCCGGCAGGGTGGAGCGGCAGAAAACAGCCGGCAAAAGCGGCGCCTCCGCTCCGGTTCAGCCGCCCGCGCCGGAGCGGAGGCCCCGGATAAAGGCTCAACCTGGCGGCGAATCCGGCCCCATGGGTCACCCGGCACAGCCGCTCAGTATCAGACAGGTGAATTGGTGACCCGGCAGCGGTTGTCGGCAGAAAACTGCTGATTTTCACCGCAAAATGGCCTGTATTGCCCCGACTTCAGTGCCCTGAGCAGTCACAATGATCTGGATCGAATGCGCTGTTTCCGCTAGTATGGCTGACAGGATGACGGCGCTTACACCCTCTGATGGCCGGGATCCTAAAGCCCGCTCTTGCCTAAGTTGCGGCGCGCTGTGCGGCAATTGACCGCTGCCGACCAGACTTGCGCCAAATTTATTCTGGAAGAGAGACCCGTTTAAAATCGGCATCGGGGCGGTCGGTGCAGCATCCGGGGCGGCGGCCCTGTGTGACGGAGAACAGGATGATTGTTGTTTACATTGCCTTTGGAAACCTGGTCGCGCTGATCACCGGCACCATTCTGCTGCTGCAGAGCCAGCCGGTCACTGTTGTTCTGAGCACCGGCATCCTGTCGGGCGTGCTCGCAGTCTTTGTTCTTGCCGCCATCCGCGCTCTGTGCACGAGCAGAGCGTCGCGGCGGACCGGACACCAATAGTAAGTCTCACAAACCCGGGCTGCTGTGTGCTGGTTCACTGCCAGCACCAGGTCGAAACAGGACCCGGCCCTGTGAGGGACACGGGCTGATCCGCTGTTTCTCAGGGGTGGTGGGGCGGTTGGGATTGGGTTCGGCCAGGCCGCACCGGGGCAGTGGACAGAAAGGCGGAGACAAGCGACAACTCGTCTGTAGTTTTTGGAATCGAATGATACGAGAAATCGAAGGGGCGATATCTTTCATGGGAGGTGCGCGCTTTCTACGCAATCTCCACGTCTGCTTTAACGTGATTTTTCAACATTTCTTCTTCAATATTTTTCTTTATCTTTTGTTTTTCCTCGAGAGAAACCTTCTCCCCACTTGGATCAACCCACTCATGATCTTTCTCAAGTAAGTACCATAAACTTACTTTCGCACCTGGCGCGAGGCGCTCCCCGTCCAGAATAAGTTTCTTAGGCCCTTCCTTATATTCGATCTGGTTTATTCCACGGAAACGCACGCGGAATGCCCTCTTCCGAAAGATTGTAAACAAACCAGCCCTCAATCAAAATACCATAATGTGCAACAGATACATCGCCGGACAGGCCCTGCCAAGTCTGCTGGCCATCTCCCATGCCGGTGGAAGGCAAGCCACCTGGCTGCATTAGCTGTCTCTGACCAGCCGCCGCAAATAGGTCCCGTAGGAATTCTTCTGAAACAAGTCTGCGCGCGCCAGCAAGGCCTCGCGGCTGATCCAGCCGGCGCCGTAAGCGATCTCTTCCGGGCAGCCCACCTGCAAGCAACCCCTGACGGGTTTCCAGCGTGCGCACAAAATTGCCCGCGTCCAGCAGGCTGGTGTGGGTGCCGGTGTCCAGCCAGGCATAGCCCCGCCCCATGCGTTCCACCGCCAGGCTGCCCTCCGCCAGATACATTTCCAGCAGGGTGGTAATCTCCAGCTCACCCCGCGCGGAGGGCCGTATTTTGTGCGCGCGCTCCGGGGCGCTGCCATCAAGGAAATACAGCCCGGTCACCGCATAATCAGATGCCGGATGTTCCGGTTTTTCGGTGATCGACAGCGCCTGATAACTGTCGTCAAACGCCACCACACCATAGCGCTCGGGATCAGACACTCTGTAGCCAAACACCGTGCCACCCCGGTCTTTCTGATCCGCCGCCGCCAGCACTTCGGGCAGACCATGACCAAAGAAGATATTGTCGCCCAGCACCATCGCCGACGGACCGCCATTGAGAAACTCTTCGGCCAGAATATAGGCCTGGGCCAGCCCGTCGGGCGACGCTTGTTCAATGTAGGTGAACGTGAGCCCCCATTGCGATCCGTCCTGCAGCAGGCGTTCAAATTGCGGCCGGTCCTGAGGCGTGGTGATAATGGCAATTTCGCGCAGCCCGGCCAGCATCAGAACCGAGATCGGGTAAAAAATCATCGGTTTGTCATGCACCGGCAGCAGCTGTTTGGAGACCCCCATGGTGATCGGAAACAGCCGGGTGCCGGAGCCGCCGGCCAGAACAATGCCTTTGCGTTTTACCATTTTAGCGCCCCCTCAACTCGTGCAATACATCCCGCAACACATCCCGCAATCCGGGCCGCCAGTCCGGCCGCTCAATGCCAAACACCTGCGCCAGACTCATACAGTCCAGCCGCGAATTTTGCGGGCGTTCAGCCGGTGTCGGGTAGTCTGAAGTGGCGATGTCAGTCACTTCAGTGCTGAGCCCGCTGTGCGCAAATATCTCGCGGGCAAATCCGGCCCAGCTGATGTCCGGTGCACCGGCAAAATGATACGTGCCGCTGAGAGGGCGGCCGGGGCGCGCCTGACCGCTGTAAAACGCATCCGCCATGCGCAGCAGCGCGGCGGCAATGTCGCGGGCCGCGGTGGGGCCGCCGGTCTGATCGGCGACAACACTCAACTGCTTCCGCTCCGCGCCAAGCCGCAGCATGGTTTTAACAAAATTACTGCCGTGCGCCGAGAACACCCAGGACGTGCGCAGGATCGCATACGCCCCACCGGCCGCAGACACACCAGTCTCGCCCGCCAGTTTGGACCGCCCGTAAGCCCCCAGCGGCGCAGTTGCGGCACCGGGGGCAAAGGGCTGATCGCCGGTCCCGTCAAACACATAATCGGTGGAAATATGCAGGAACGGGATTTGTCGCGCCGCCGCCGCCCGCGCCATGGCGGCAGGTGCTTCGCCGTTGATCCGGGTCGCCAGCGCTTCTTCCTGTTCGGCCCGGTCCACGGCCGTATAAGCGGCGGCGTTGATCACCACATCGGCGTCACAGCCTGTGATGATCGCGGCACAGGCGGCGGGGTCTGACAGGTCGGCCTCGTCGCGGCTGAGCGCAGTGAGCGTGAACGCCGTGTCGCGCGCAGCCAGGCGCTGCAGTTCCATTGCCACCTGGCCGGTCTTGCCAAATACCAGCACCTTCATACCACTGTGCCCAGACGGGTGCCGACACCCTCGCGCTGCTGCAGCGCCCGCCACCAGGCCTCATTAATGAGATACCACTGCACCGTCTTGCGCAGCCCTTCCTGCAAAGTCACCGAGGGCCGCCAGCCCAGCTCTTCCCGCATGCGCGTCGGGTCAATTGCATAGCGCAGATCATGCCCGGGACGGTCGGCCACAAAACGGATCAGCTCCGCATAGGGCCGGGCGGCTGGGCGCAACTCATCGAGAATGGCACAGATCATGCGCACGATCTCAATGTTCTGCACCTCGTTCTCGCCGCCGATATTGTAGCTGCGGCCCGTTTCGCCACGCATAAGCACGGTGAGCAGCGCATCGGCGTGATCCTCCACATAAAGCCAGTCACGCACATTCTTGCCCGCGCCATAGACCGGCAGCGGCCTGCTCGCCAAAGCGTTCAGAATGGTCACCGGGATCAGCTTTTCGGGGAACTGAAACGGGCCGTAATTGTTGGAGCAATTGCTCAGCACCACCGGCAGCCCATAAGTCTCATGCCAGGCCCGCACCAGGTGATCCGAGGCCGCTTTTGACGCAGCATAGGGGGAGTTCGGCGCATAAGGCGTCACCTCGGTGAACTGGCCACTGGCGCCAAGGCTGCCAAAAACCTCATCGGTCGAGATGTGGTGAAAACGGAAGCTGTCGGGCCGGCCCTGATCCGCCCAGTACCCTCGCGCCGCCTCCAGCATGTTGTAGGTGCCGGTGATATTGGTCTCGATAAACGCCCCCGGCGCATCAATGGAGCGGTCCACATGGCTTTCCGCCGCCAGATGCATCACGGCGTCGGGCTGATGGGTCGCAAAGATCCGCTCCAGCGCGGCGCGGTCCCGGATGTCGGCGTGTTCAAACATATAAAGCGGACTGCCGGCCACGCTGGCCAGGTTATCAAGGCAGGCGGCATAGGTCAGCGCGTCCAGATTGACCACCTGATGGCCCTGCGCAATGGCAAGCCGCACCACGGCAGAGCCGATGAATCCCGCGCCGCCGGTGATCAGAAGCCTCATTCCCGCCCCTCCCCGTACTCAAAAGGCGAGACAAAATCCGCCAGCAATGGGGCGGCGGCGTCCTTGTCTGACAGGATCGCGGTTCCGGTGGCAATGCCCCAGTCGATGCCGATATCCGCATCGTCATACCGCACCGCGCCGTCGCACTCCGGCGCGTAATAATCGGAGCATTTGTAGATCACCTCCGTGTCGGGCTCCAGCGTGACAAAGCCGTGCAGGAACCCGGCCGGCACAAACAGCTGTTTGCCGTTTTCAAACGAAAGTTCCTCGCCGACCCACTGGCCATACCCGGGCGAGCCGCGCCGGATGTCCACCGCGACGTCAAACAGCCGCCCGCGGCCACAGCGCACCAGTTTGGCCTGGGCATGGGGCGGCGCCTGAAAATGCAGCCCCCGCACGGTGCCCGTCTCATGTGACAGCGAATGATTGTCCTGCACAAATTCCAGCCCGATACCGTGCTCCGCCATTCGCGCCCGGCTGTAGCTTTCCGAAAAAAAGCCGCGCGCATCGCCATAGCGCGCGGGTGTGATCAGCAAGACCCCTACAAGTGGAGTGGTTTTGATAAGCATCTATTCCTCGGACCTGTTGGTGTTCGTTCTCGAAGTTACAGCGCTCACGAGTGCGCTTCCTGCCAACATTACGGTGGTCGGCGACACATTACCCGAGAAGCGAAGCGATATTCGCAGCCAATTTCATATGACACAATACGCCGAGCAGAATAATTTATCCTACAAAATTCATGGGTTGATCGCCAAGCCACACACTGGCTTGCACAAACTCGTCCTGTTAAATCAGTTACTAACTGCGTTCACACCCGACATCAGCAGCGAGGGCACGATCTGTTGCACCACGCGGTTCCAGCGGGTGATCGGCTGTTCCGCGACAAAAATCACGTCATTGGGCCGCATTTCCATCCGTGTTGCCACCAGGAAATTTACCGCGTTACTGGCGTCAAGCTGCCAGGCGGTGATGTCACCTATGGTCGTCCCGTCGCCGGCAGCCCGCAATACGTAAATCTGGCTCGGATTGCCGGTTTTCACCGAAAATCCACCATCGGCATAGAGTGCGTCAGCCAGGGTGGCAGTGCGGCCAAAGGGCAAGGCAAAACGGCCAGGACTTGTGACTTCGCCGGTCAGATAAGCATAGTCGCGTGCCACCGCATCAAGCTCCATACGCGCCTGGTAATTGCTGCGCGCCTCAGCAAGCGCCGCGCGGCGCAGGCTGATTTCTGAGTTCAGCTCATTAAGGGCCTGAAGGCGTCCTTGTTGGCGGAACTGCGCTATGGTGATTTGTTCCTGGAAATAAGCCTGGGCTTTGGCAAGCTCATATTCGGTGTCGACAAACAGACTGTCCCCGTCAACAAGCTGAATGTTCTGCAGATCGGCCCGGGCCCGGAATTGCGTCAGCGGGATCTGATACAGATTACCGTCGCGATAAAGCCGGATACTGGCGAATTGAGGATCTGCAATGTCCACACCACCTGCCTTGGCTAAAACCTGGGCAAGTGACAGCGGTATCAGCGTCACCGGCACCACTTTGGGCGAATTGACAGCACCACCCACTGAGACACGCTGAGAGTTAAATTCCGCGATTTCGAGACTGAACGTGGGATCAAGCTGGCGCTCCACCAGTCGCTGGAACAGCAGCGCCTCGGCCTCTTCAAGTGTCAATTCCGCAAGCTGCACTCTTCCCACATCCGGGATTGATACGGCGCCGTCATCCTGAACCGTATAGCCCTGACGTTTGTTTTGCGCAGCCAGCAGCCCGCTCAACTCTGCCACTGTACTGCCACCAGATTTTGTCGCCAGAAGCACCACATCCCCGACGCCGATCTGATAAGGTGCCTGTTCCACCGCCGGCGGAATACGCATGTTCAGCGTCTGGGGGCGCGCCTGGGCTTCAAGAACCGGCACTGGCGCCACACCACGGCCGCGCCCGGCGGTCGGGCCTCCGGCATTCTGGAAAAACGCCTGCGGAAGTGCGCGTGGTGTATAGGCAGACTGGTTGGCGATCTGCACCGAGTCTGCCGTCAGTGGCACAATCTGAACATTGTCGCCCGAAGATTTGACACTTGGGGAAATATAAGCCGCACCACAGCCGGCCAAAGCGGTCAGAAGCAATCCGGCGAAAATACGGGTCAGCATTATAGTGTCCTTCATACAGTCCCAATCTGTTTGCCCGAATTCGAAAGCGCGCCGCAAGAGTCGCGGGGCAATTGCAGTTTAAAAAGTCGCAACAGTGACGTGTTTGCACGTGCCTGCATATTTCGTGAAGCTCTCAGACCAATCTCAGACTGCATGCGCCCGATCACGTTGATTACAATCCATAATTTTAATATAGAAACGGTTTTTCCCCGCCTCAGCCGAGGCGTTCAAGGTCTGAGCTTGCCACCTCAACCCGGACCGTTTGCCCCATCATTTCAAACAGCAGCCGAAGCCGCTCTGGCGCGCTAAGACTTTCGACTGTTGCGACAAATTGCGAAAACGGTCCCGCAACAATGCGCACGGCCTCACCTGGCTTGAACGCGGGCGGCGGTAACAGGCGCCCCTCCGCATCACAGCGCTGCCACAGCTCGGAAATCAGCTTCTGGGGCACGATTTGGGCGGCAGTCCGGTCGCGCATGACCAGCCGGGAAATACCATAGGTACAGTTGATGGACTGAAAGGAAATCCGCCGCGGATCTGCATGCAGAAAAATATACCCGGGAAACAGCGGTTTCAGACCTGGCTTTCGCTTACCCTTTTGCATCCGGGCGCGACCGTCAAGCGGCATGAAGGTTTCCACCCCCTGGCGTCTGAGATTGAGCTGAGCGCGCACAAAACCACCTGGCCGCAACTGCGCTACATACCAACTGCTAAGTTCGCATCCGGAGCCCGGAATGGTGGTGCCAATTTCTTCGGCCTGTATCATTTTGGAATCGGGATCAACGTAGTGAGGGACTGTTTGCATTTTGCAACACGCGCCCGGGGGAGTCGATTCAATATTAAACGAAATATCCAGCAACTCTTACGCCCCCGCGCGTCCAAATACCGTCCGGATCGTTTTCAGGACCAGACGGTTCTCTGCCAGAATGCTGACGTTTTCGATGTATTCCAGATCTTTGCGCACCTTCGCGCGAGTGGCGTCGCTGCCCTCAATATAACCAAGACTTACCTGGGCAAGGCCGCTGATGCCCGGACGTACACAATGACGCTCACGGTAGCCTGGAACACCGGCCAGAAAAGCTTTTGCATGAGGGAAATAATCCGGCCGCGGGCCAAGAAGGCTCATCTCCCCCTTCAACACATTCAGGATCTGCGGCAGTTCATCGATGCGGGACTTGCGCATGAACCGGCCAAGCGACGTGATCCGGTGATGCTCGATAGGATCGTCATGGCCGCGCTCGATAGCGACAGCCACAGCCATGCTGCGAAATTTAAGCGCTTGAAACGGCTCACAATCCCGGCCCATGCGGGTTTGGCTGAAAAACAGCGGGCCCTGGTTTTTGAACGGATTCAGAAGCAGCAGAACAAGCGTTGCCAACAGGAATATCGGAAATAACATCAAACTTCCGGCAATGTCCGCAGCCCGTTTTACTGTCCAGAACAAAGTGTTTCCACCTACTGAAACCGACACCGGGTCTAACACGGGTGGGTTGTATTTATAGTCACGCGTGCCGTCCAACATTTTGAGTCTCCGAACCTGGAAAAATTAGGTTCCGTAGGAATTTTCAAATATATTTTCTGTGTGGCAACAAATACATAATTAACACCCTTGCTCACTACATTTCACTTTAAGTTCACGATAGCAACAGTAATCTCAACCTACACGGAAGAATACCAACTTTGGCGTATGGCGGTATCAGGCCGTGTTTACAACTTGTTAACCCGCAATGAATAAGATCCTACCATCCCGGTTTGGAAACTTTTACATGCAACCAGTGGCAGTATTGATCATGGAAGCTGAGTGTCGGCGCCAGATGGAAAAATGGCGTTTTGCCCTAGTTTCAGAGAGATGGATGACGCAGGGTCAACGAGAGCCCCCATCACGAAATTCTACCGGCGGCAAAACCCGCTGCTAATTTTCGTTTTGCTTAGACGTGTTCCGTCTTCCAGACGGCAGATTTCGACCACCCGATCTTAAAAATTCGCCCGTTCACGCGGCATTCCACCCGTTGTCTCGCGACAAGTTTAATCATCTGCAAACTCGCGACTTCACCATAAACTGTGCCCAATTCGGCACAGCCCAGGCGCACAAGCCGGATTGCTCTGCCCGATATTTCGATCGTGCCTCCATCCCTGACATGCGTTACCCGCCCGTTCACAACGCCTGCGGCATAATTCTTGTGCGGGTCGGACAGCGTCATATATCCGACCGACAGCAGGACGGCGCTGATCAGCCAAAAAATGGGACAGTCCGGTCCAGGCGACGTGTCGGTTCCGCTTCACGCCAACATCAACAAGTTCAGCGCCCAGAACGCGTTTCACAGTGCGCCGAAGTATCCAACCCCTTAGGTTGGCCGCAAGAGCCCAACCCAACAACCGGGCGAGAGCCATCGTGTTTCGATGTGCGCCCCTGCTCAGATCGAACACGTTACCTGTTGTGCTTACGCGCCAGTGCACTGGATATCCACGCATAAGTCTTGTCCATGCCGGACTGCAAAGGCCGCGCCGGGGCCCAGTTTAGCTTTTCTTTGATCAGCCTGTTGTCTGAGTTGCGGCCGCGCACCCCTTCTGGGCCCGGGATATTGTTGATCCTGATGTCTTTGCCGGAAAGGTCGATCACCATTCGGGCCAGATCATTGATCGCGATCATTTCTTCAGAGCCGATGTTCACCGGACCTTCAAAATCTGATCGCAGCAGGCGTGTTGTTCCCTCGATGCACTCATCAACATACAGGAACGAGCGCGTTTGCAGACCGTCCCCCCAAACATCCATCGTGCCGCCATCCGGCGTTTCGGCCACTTTGCGGCATATCGCGGCGGGCGCTTTTTCTTTGCCGCCCTCCCAGGTGCCATTGACGCCAAAAATGTTGTGGTAACGCGCGATGCGGCACTCCATGCCGTGATTTCTGTTATAGGCAAGGTACAGCCGTTCGGCGAACAGTTTTTCCCAGCCATATTCGCTGTCAGGGCTCGCGGGATAGGCGCTGTCTTCCACGCAGTTGGGGTTTTCCGGATCGAGTTGATTGTGTTCCGGGTAAATACAGGCTGATGAAGAATAGAACACCCGCTTGATATTGCGTTTGCGGCAGGCGTCCAGAACATTCAGATTGATCAGGGCGGAATTATGCATGACGTCAGCGTCGTTTTCGCCGGTGAACAGATACCCGGCGCCGCCCATGTCCGCCGCCAGTTGGTACACTTCATCAAAGCGACGATCCACCACAGCGCGCACCAGGCTTTGCTCGCGAAGGTCGCCGATCACAAAGTCGTCCGCCTCCGTTTCAGCGTGTTCATTAAACTTGAGGTCGACACCGCGCACCCAAAACCCCTCGGCTTTCAGACGCTTTACAAGATGTCCGCCAATGAAGCCCCCCGCCCCACAAACCAACGCTGATTTTTGCACAATAAATTCCCTTAAACCGTCACTTCGCCTCCGCAAAATCCGCAATGCGCGGAGCCAACAAAGTCTTATTACCAATCACTACCGAACCTTCCGAAACTCAAGGGAACGCACAATATTCTCCCGCCAACTTAAGCACTCATAGCAACATCGATCAAGTCGATGTCGGGCCTCCACCAGCCATGCAGCGCGGTTCTTGTTGGGCGCTGTGCGGGTATGGCACCATCGTTTGTGGATTTCATCACGAGCAGTTCATTCTGTACTGGAAAGCGGCTGAGCAATCTGCATTATGAACGCCGGTCCATAGCGGTGGCCCCGATATTGAATGCGAACGTTGTTTCCCGCCTTAGTGAGTTCATTTGTCCAATGCTTAAACTGGATCCTGCAACCAAATACTTGCTTTCACGCCCCCGCGGCGGTCTGAACGATGTGCTTGTGCAACTTGAAAAGTCGCGCAGATATGCCGCCAGGTTTCAGCGGGTGCTTATTCTCGATCTTACCCGCTCAGGGATGCGGATGGGGTTTGATGCGCTGTTCACGGCTAGGGACTATTTTGGCTGTGACCTCATTGTCTGGACACCGGCAATGGGCCCTGTTCTCGATCAATGCCCGTCTGTGTTTCCGGCCCCGTTGACAGGCCGCGTCTCTGCTTACACGGCCAATTGGCACACGGATGGCAAACAGTATTGCGACGCTGAAACCGCTCACCCTGTGAACTTTGATCATCACATTGATTATAGTGAACAATTGTTGATCTATGAGCAGGCCGGGGGCGGCTCGGTCAGCCTCTGTGCTCTGCGCCATCTATGTTTCAGCACTGAAGTCGCCAATCAGGTCGCACGGCGGCTTATCCCGATCGGCACTGGCTATGACGCGGTGCATGTGCGGCACACCGATTATGAAACAGATTATGAAATGCTGTTTGAGAAAAGTGCTGCGATGTTTCACCGGCGGCGCCTGTTGGTCTGTTCCGACAGCAAAAAGGTGAAAGACTATGCTGAATCCTGCTTTGGCCCGACCACTGAATTGATTTCCGTGTCCAGTTTCCCCGATCTGAACGGTGAACCACTTTTCATGTCAGACAAGATTGCGCCGCATGACGCTGCTGTGGATTTGCTGAGTGACCTGATCGCAATGGCACGCTCAGACGTGTTTCTGTTTGCGGGGCTGCAAAGCAACAGATACACGGTGAAATACTCCGGATTTTCCATTCTGGCAGAGGTTCTGAGGCAAGAGCCGGCGACCATTCGCAGTCTTTTCGCGAATGCAGATCCTCAACTGCTTAAGGATATGTTTGAAACAAGGCCGGTCCAAAACGGGAATGGGCTTCAAAGACAGGCGTGGGAATTACGGAGCTGGTTTTTCCGGGTTGGCCAGTGGCGCTGGAATTACAAAGCGCGCCACACCTCCTGGCGTCTGAAACGCAGGTTGCGACGCAACCCGGGAATGCTGGGGGAAATTTCGCCTCTCTATCGCGAACAGCCGGCCGGGTTCGCCAGCACAACAACGCCATAGCGGCTACAGCCGGGTCAACTGAACCGGAGCCCAGAATTGTGCTGCATTCACTGGGCCTTTAGTTGAAAATCAACCAGACGGAACGGTACCGTGCCATATCGGGCCACCGCTTTCGCAGCGACACCCGGGTAGAGATAGCGGCCCGGCCGCGCTTCAAGCCAGAGACCGCTGTCCTGTTCCGTCAGGGTGACGGTCCCGCTAAAACGGAGCCGTTTCCGTCCCTGCCTGGTGATCAGGGTTCGTTTGCAGAGCCTGGTCAGGTGACGGGTTTCTGAGTTCAGCTCAAATTCGTAGCGCCTGGGCACATCTTTCACATCCAGATCGACGGTAATGTCAAAGTGGAATCTCCCAGGCTGCGCCTGGTCAAGGAACATAATTTTCTGGTCGTTTTCTGCGCTGTGCTCGGCACCGCGCCGGAACTTTCCCTTAATGATTTGGGCGCGTGTCGCAGGTTTTTCCTGGCGCCTTAAGCGCAATGATTTCACAAACCGCCGGGCCAGTCTGACTGGCGGTGTCCAGTCAGACTGCGGTTTCGCCTCCAAAACACCCGCCACTTTTGTCGCCGCTCCAGTTGAGCCGGAACGCTGAAGCCGGGTCAGAAGCTTCTTGTCCATCGGCAGGCCAATCCGCGCGTTCAGATAGCTGAGCGCGACGGAAGCCGGTAACTCAATGCCCGCTTTTGCGATGGTGTCTGACAATCGGTCCCAATTGAGCTCCGGGTCACGCAGATAGTGCGCGCAATCGATCAGCCAGTCGCTGTGATTATGCGCATCATATGCGGAGTGGAAAATGGCAAGCGCAATGCGGTCGCTGGCGGCAGGCACAAGCACCGGCACACCAAAGAACTCTGCCTGAACGGCATTGTCCCACAAAGCAGCCTCGAGCTCGGGCATGGGCGTTTGAAACCCATAGGCCCACTGGTGAAGATCAATATCGCCAAACCGGCCACCAAAGAAATTCATCGCGCGCAAGCCTTTGCTGCGGGCAATGATGCAGTGATGGCTTTCGCCGCTTGAGCCGTGCCACTCTTGTTTCCCCAGCAGGGCCAAAGCCTGGTCAATATGGGACGGCGGGATCAACACATCCAGATCATGGGAGACCCTGGCCTTTTGATCGCCAGGACAGAGCGCCAGACGCGCTGCACCCTTGAGCAACATCACCGGAATGTCGTTGTCGGCAAACAGTCGCAGAACCGGAACTGTATCCCTTAACGCCATACGGGACTTGGTCCACAGGTTTCTTTGCAGACCCACAAGTCGCGGATATTCAGGAAAGTCGGCAAGCGAATTGCCAAAGCGGGCGGTGATCGCCGCCAGCAACCTGTGTTCGCGAAACCCCATGTCGTTCAAGTCGATACCGGTCAGCCATGGTTTGAAATGGGCAAGTGCCTGGTCTGGATCAGGCGCGATAGCAGCATAGATCAGACTGTCCAGGCGCTCTTTTGGCCAGGCCCAGCCCAGGCCGGGAAAACGGAAAAACGCAGCGCGGCTTGTGTTCCACATGATTATCGCTCCGATGCCGCATTACGTCTGCGCAACATCGCCAGATGCGCGACTTTCAGATACCCGAGGTCTTTACCTTGGTCCCGGCCAAAAGAAAGACTGCCAGCAATAATACGGCGCAGGGCAAGCACCTCTTCCAGACGACGTTCCTGAAACCCAGCTTCGCGAAACCGCGCCAGCCAGTCGACCAGATCGCCCCGGTTGCCCGGCGGGTCGATAATGTCCCCGACCTCATGAAAGACCTCGGTACGGAGTGTCATGGTTGTTCGGGTTGGTCCTGGACGGACCTCGCCAGACACCCGGTCATTTGAACCATGTCTGAACTGACGCATTGCACCATAGCAAAGCGAAATCTCCGGTGCCGCCTCAAACAGCGCGACCTGGCAAGCCATTTTGCCAGGCAACCAGATGTCGTCAGCGTCGAGAAAGGCCAGCACAGGTGCGGTGATTTTACGCGCCCCTACTGAGCTCGCCCGGCCGCAGCCCTGGTTGCTCTGGGAGACTATTTCGATCCGGTCCGACACGCGCATTGCCACTGCGGCAGTGTCATCGTTTGATCCGTCGTCCACAATGATGATCTGTGCCGGCGGCAGCGTCTGCTCAAACACCGATGCAAGCGCCTCTTCGATAGTTTCGGCGGCATTATAAGCGGGTAGAACAACCCCATATTCCAACATCAGAACAACCCTGTGAGTTTAAGGTCCATCAGATCAAACTCCGGTTTGTTGAGCACAATTCCAGGCCGGGCTTTACGGCGGAGAATGCTTTTACGGATGGCCAGCGCAAAAGAGCGTCTTGCCGTTGCCACGTCGCGGGACAGGCTCTCGTGGTGACGGAAATAGTAGAGGCAGAGCGTGTCCGTTTGGGTGAACAATGTGTTGGCCTCAAAAACCCGCAATATATAATCGGTGTCTTCCGCTTGTTCCATTTCAAGGTCAAACAGGCCAATCCGTTCGACCAAAGAGCGCCTGAATATCGCCGACGACAGGTGGATGCCGATAACCGTCGCCAGTTTGGATCCTTCGGCAGGGACAAAGCGGTCATAGTCGAGACGGTCGGTCAGTTGCATCCGGCCGTAGGTCGCTTCAATTTCCGGACGTTTTTCAAACTCAGCCAGATCGGCGGCAAACCGGCCAGCGGGTGAAATGTCATCGGAATCAAGAAAAGTGACGAATTCGGTTTCCTCAAGCAGATTGGACAGACCGGTATTGCGCGCCGCAGTTACCCCCTGGTTTTCCTGTGTAATGACCCTCAGTTCAGGCACAGTGGCGGACAGTTCCTTCAGGGAGGAAGCTGTGGCATCAGTTGACCCGTCATCGACAACCAGAATGTCGAGAGACACATCCCCGCGCTGCCTGACAAGAGACTGAATGGCATAAGCGATTTTGTCAGCGCGGTTGTAGGTGGGAATAATCACCGTCGTTTTCATCTCAGCTCTTCCTCAATAAATGTCCGCAAGGCCATGGCGATTTCTTCCGCGTCATTGCTGAGATCAACATGATAACAAGGCAAAAACCGCGACAGCCTGGCGCAAATGGAAAATGAGAGCCCCCTGTCGCCTGGAATTTGCGAGACCCCGGAAGGCGCCAGCGCCAGAAAGGCTTCTTTTGGGCCAGCGCGGCGAATGGATGTGCGCGCGCCGCCGCGAATGTTTGGCAGGCACAGGGCGCGAACCTGCATTTCCTCAATTCGGGCCGCCGGACTGATGTCGTTCAGTGTAAACTGGTGTTTCCCCTGCCAGTTCACTGCGTTCGGAATATTCTGGTTGGAACTGAGCGACAGCCGTTGGATGCCCACTGGGTCCTGTTTCAGCGTGTTGAAAAGCGGCATGGCGCGCACCTCATCAGCTTCGATCTTTGCCACCACATAATCGTCGCCGACAGAAGACAGGCCGTGGATCAGCCCCGACAATACCGTGCCCGATTTACCAGAACCGCCAGGCCCGGCCAACATCAGGCCGACACCGTCGGACGCAAGGGTTCCGGCATGCACCAGCCCTCGGTCGCGGCTGCTCAGAGACCAGTGATAGAAATTGCGCAAAGGAGAGCCCGGGTCCCACAACGGGTAGCCCTCAGGCGTCGACATCAATTGAATTCCACTGCCAGTCTGCTTGTCAAAAAACTGCCAGAACCCGTCATCCGGCAGGAAATGCGCCCGGTAGCGGGTCTTCGCAAGCGCCGCTTCGCACTCCCGTTCCTGGTAATATTTTTCGCCCCAGCTGATATGGGGCAAGCCCAGGGTGCCAGCCTGAGCAACCAACAGGCGGCAGGGGGTCTCGTGGATTTTAGCGCTCGCGTCCAGCGCAATGTCCATCACCTCAAGATAACCAGGCAGATCTGTTTTGCAGGCAAAGCTACGCCCGCCAAATTGCAGCGGCGCATTCGCGTAAGCCGCTTCGAAACGCTCAAACAGGGTCGCAATTCCGACTTCTAAGGTGTGTTTTACCAGGGAGATCTTCCCGGTGCTGACGGAGTTCACGTCGTGCACCTATTCCGGTTTCACCGGCCAGCCAGCCTCGGCATCAACGTCATGAATCGGGTCAGCGACGATGAGATCTGCGAGATCATCATAAACCTCAACCACCGGGGCGGATCTGTCGGCCTCAAGATCCGCGATCTGCGCGGCCTCCAGAGGGGAGCTTTCGTCAGAATTCGCCACCACGAGTTCGTTTGCCAGCAGCGCGCCAACAAAACCGCGCATTTCAGGCTCGTCGGGGCCAATGCCCGATATTTTGGCTGGATGGACCCCCTGCATCAGGGCTTTCCAAACGGAGGCTGCTGACTTATTGAACCCGAAATAGCGGCCGGATCCCAGGTTCAGGACAACCAGGTCGCCGTCGAACTCTTCAAAAACGATGTCTGCGCTGGCGCATTTGTAAGCTGTATTTAACAATTTGAACCTCTGTACTCAAAATCAGCCGCCGGTCGGAATTCCATTGTTCGACAACACCAGAAACAGTCGGGAATGACAGGCAATGGCCGAACACATATCGGTTTCATGGTTTTATGCAAGCATTTGACTGCTTTCCCGACGCCGTTTGCCCAAAGATTCCCGTGCTGGAAGGTTTGGCGTTGTCGGAACTGCTTCAGGCTACTAATGATTAATTGAGTAATATTGTATGAGTTTGCTTGCGGGTTTGACGGCAATGGTTTCAGAACAGGTTTCAAATTTCGTCTTTGCCCCATGCGCACTCGCCCAATCAGGGCGCAATCCTGGCATCAGCGCCTTTATGCGGATTCGCAACGGCGCGGATTTTCTCGAGCCGACGATCCGCAGCCACATCGGGCATTTCGACGAAATCGTAGCGGTTTACAATCAATGCACCGACAACACCGCCGATATCCTCGGGCGACTGGTTCAGGAGTTCGGCCCCAGGTTGCGGGTGTTTCATTATACCGACCGGGTGCACCCGCCAGGCAGCAAAGCGCACGCCAAAACACCAGGCCACTCGCCGGGCAGCATGGTCAACTATTCCAATTTTGCACTGGCACAGACCCGCTACCAGATTGTGACCAAGCTAGATGACGATCATCTGGCAATGCCAGCACCACTGTCGGCACTGTGCAAAGAACTGCGGGCGGGGCGGGCCTCCTCAGATTATCTGCATTGTATTTCCGGTCTCAACCTGATGCGCAAACCAGATGGCGGGCTGGCATTGCCAGACTTTGATCTGGTGTCAGGCGGCGGTGATATCGGATTTTTCCGCGTGTCCGAGGAAACCAGATTCATCCACGACCGGCGGTTCGAACGGTTTCAGCGCGGCAGGCTGAAACGCCGCTTTGCGGGATACCTGTACTGGCATCTGAAATATCTCAAGCGCGAAAACGGATTTGGAAACTATGAGCTTTCCAGCAATCCTGACAGCCGGTTTGCGCGCAAAAAACACCGGTTTACCCACTCAGCCGCACTAACAATGCCGCAGGCAAAAGTGGCGCTGACCCCAGGAACGGGCGCTCGCCTTCAGGCACTTCTTGACCCGAAGGAAAAGTTAAAACTGGCCAGGAATTCTGCGGTGAAGACTTGTTTCCCACAGCTACATCTGGAAGCGGCGCTGGATGTCACCTGCCCGGGCTGGCATAAGGTAGCAGGTCTTGAATGCAGCGCTGCCAGATAAACTGCCCGGCGAAATGCTGCACTGCTAGGTGTCATTCAGAGCAAAAAGATCGCGAGGGTTTACCGGCACCAGTAATCAGGCAAATGCCGCACAAGAAATCAGCATAAACCTAGATCCGGAAAATGACTGTTTGGAACGAATTAGTACTTACGCCCATAATATATGAAACATGAAACCCACAGGCCGTTAAATGAATATGATTATTTCCCCCGCAGTCAAAGCTGCCTTTGTGCTAATATTGTTGTCTTTAGGCTCTTACGCCTATGCGTCCGGAGGCTACGATAATGGTACGCCTGCTGGCAAAGGCCGTCTGGATTTAGATTTCACCCTCAATCCTGGAGACGTGATAGACGATGGTCAAAGCTATGTCGTTTGGGGCTACGGCGTCACCGATAAATTGGACTTTCAAGGATATTTCTCCCATGAGGCTGGCGGTACGGATCAGCTGTATTACGGGTTTTCGTATAATTTCCTGAGCAACGATATACTCGACTTGTCGACCGCATTTGGCCTCCGGCATCGCGAAGGCAAAACAGATGCTATATTCCCGCAAATTCTGTACACCGTAAAATTGCCGAATGACTTCGATATAATCGGCAGCTCTGTATTGGTTTACCGGACAGACGATCGTAAAAATCTGGGTACAACCTTTGATATCGCCTTACGGATCCCCGTCCCCAATAAATACACCCCCGCATTTGCAAAAAGCGTAAAATTCGCAATTGGCGCTTTTCGGGGCACTGCAAACAGATGGCTGCCAACGTACAGCCTCGACTTCAAGTTCTGAAAAGAGACGGCCGCCAAGGCGAAACGCAGTGTGCACAAATGGCCAATGCAATGGTGCACGAAGCCTGCCAAGCGGCGCCGATTAACAACGGCCGCCTTAGCCAAAATTGTAGCTCCGGTCCTGGCCGGTTCTTCCAGGTGTACAAGTCAGAAAGAATGGACTTTGACGAGACACGTTCAGCGCATAGGTTAAACTCTTGGGGCAGAATTGGTTTACAAATATGCGGACAGGTGGTGAGACATGAATATGAAGGTTTCTGCCACGCAGGCCACGGTGACACAGCGCGTCACTAGCAGGTTGGAAAACGGGGTAATCCGCCCCCCGACCAATCTGGAACTGATTGTCTCGGACCATTGCAACATCAGTTGTCGCCAGTGCAATCACGCCTCGCCCGTCCGGCGTAAATGGAATGCCACGCCACAAGATGCCGAACGCGATCTGCAATGCCTGACGGGGATTTATCAGGCGAATTACCTGCGCTTGATCGGGGGGGAGCCGGTGCTGAACCCGCATCTCGCCGATATAATCTGCGTGGCGGCAAAGGCAGATGTCGCGGAAAAACTAATATTGGTGAGCAACGGAATACTTCTGGACAGGTTGTCTGACGATGTTTTTGCCATGCTGGATGAGGTCGAAGTGTCCTATTACCCGAATGTTGGGTTGAGTGACGCGGCCATTGATGCAATCCGACTGCGCGGCGCGCGCCTGGGCACCGGGGTGCGGGCCGCGAAGTACCCCGAATTTCGCTATTCTTTTTCGTCGCAGGTACTGAACGACGACGCACTGGTTGAACAAGTCTGGCGCGGCTGCAGGATCGCAAATATTTGGGGCTGCCACGCTGTTTACAAGGGTCAGATCTTTCGCTGTCCTCAAAGTATTTACGCGTCCGGGGTGCGCAAGAATGCCTGCGACAGCAAAGATGGGTTGACGCTGAGTCAGGATGCGGATTTTCAGCACAAGCTGTTGGCTTTTCTGAATTCATCCAGCCCCCTGGACGCCTGCCAAAACTGTGTCGGTACCAATGGTAAAAAATTCGGCCACGAGATTATCAGCCGCAAGGGCTGGTCGGGCGATCTTGATCAGCCTCCGGAAGAGATGATCGACTATGAACTGCTGGAAGCGTCTCTGGCCGGCATGTCCGAAATTGATGATTGCCGGGTCGTGATCCGCGAAGGCAAATGGTCCCGGTCAAGGTTCGCGACGCGGCTGCGCCGCCTCAAAACCAGGTTTGCCGGCCGGTAATCGCGCGCCGAAGATCAAACACGGTGCCAAGACACGTTGATTGTCCTGAGACGCGCCATCCTGTCCTGATGGATGGCTCTGTCAGACACAGTGCTGCCGGGCATTAATCTGACCCCAGGTTCCAGGCGTACCCGGACAAACTGCCGCTGCAATTCAGACAAATATCCCTAGGTACTGGTCCCGACAGTTCCCATGTGGAAGCGCGTGACCCTGCCAAACGGGCTGACTAAAGCAGACCGGTTTTTGAATGGAAGATTTGGCTCGAATTGCGCGGTTGCTCTGGACTAACAACGACAACAGCACCACATATGCGTTGGCAGGGTCCTTCCCGCTGTGAAACTGAATATGGGCGCAATTTCCATGCCGACACCTCACCAAAAGTGGGGTTATTCGAGCCATCTGACATATTCTGCTATACGTTTGCCGCCGCATCTGTAACACACGAAAATAGCGAGTCTTCAACATCGAGGCGACCAATATGGCGAGAAAAAAAAAGCATAAGATCGCTCGATTGCTTTCGTTCAACCAGCATAAAAAGCGCTTTGGCGCCAAAGCTTTAACGGACAACATGTTGGGGATCGATATTGATGCACTCAAAGGTCAAATTATTACAGGAAATGGCAAGACATATACACACGGTGCAGAAAAAGACGTTAAACAACACGTCGCTGACTTAAGGAAAGAATTTGTCGGTGCGCCAGAGCTTATATTCTATCACGCGCAGCTTATTGTCTTCATTCGGCGTGAATTCAAAACTGCGGAAATGTACGATAAGTTTGATACGCTATGGCGAGAAGAAAGTGATTTCTTGCTCAAAAACATGTCCATACGCTGGCTGGTGTCTGCCTCTGATACGTTTGCTGACATGTCGCGAGATCCTACAGAGAAAGCGCTGGCACTGGCTGTCGCGCTATTGGTCAACACCATCAAGCTTTCTGAAACCGAACGCTTTTTACAAGAAACGGACAACGCGAGTGACAACGAAGCAAGAAAGCAAATTCTTGAGTCAGAACGCGTAGCTTTGTTCGAAGGCATGTCCTGCTTCGCAGTGGGTACCGATGATACATTGCGAAATATGCGGTGGCGGATGGAGGAAGTTTGTAAGTACGACTCCCCTCTCAGCAAGATCCTTGTAGAAATTTTTAATCGAATTCAAAATTCGGAAAACGTTTACCGGCGGT
>MAAC01006621.1_pt1 | contig 20055 bp, 18 predicted proteins | sample 1115981 | NCBI WGS metagenome assembly MAAC01 (sample SAMN04961126, study PRJNA320927) | seawater metagenome | isolation source: sample BD02T64 sea water enriched with oil for 64 days | place: USA:Gulf of Mexico | collected 2013-07-27
ATGTCAGTGCATCCTCATGCCGGTAAACCGGTAAGACCTGAAGATAGAATTAATATAGGACAGTTAGTTAGTGATTATTTTTTACAAAAACCTGATGTAGCAATTACGGCACAAAGGGTCAGTTTTGGTACTTCAGGCCATCGTGGCAGTGCCGTTAAACTCAGTTTTAATGAAAGCCATATTATTGCTATATGCCAAGCTGTGGCCGAATATAGGGCATCGAAAGCGATTAATGGACCACTTTTTTTAGGTAAAGATACCCATGCATTATCAGAGCCTGCTTTTGCTAGTGCAATTTCTGTGCTTATTGCCAATGGTGTTAATGTTGTTATTCAACATGACGCCTTATCTGGCGGCGGTTTTACCCCAACACCGGTGATCTCACGGTTAATTATTTCTCATAACAAATTACATGATAAAACTGCGGCTACGGATGGTCTCAAAGCCGATGATTTAATAGCTGATGGTCTTATCATTACGCCTTCACACAATCCGCCAAGCGATGGGGGCATTAAATATAATCCGCCCCATGGTGGTCCAGCTGAAGGTGAAATCACTAAACAAATTGAGCAAAGAGCCAATGAGTTGATTGCAGCGGCTTTAGTTGATGTTAAGCGTGTGCCTTATACCCAAGCGTTACAATCACCATTGCTTAGTAAACAAGACTTTATTGAGCATTATGTTAGTCAGCTTGAGCAAGTGATTGACATGCAAGCCATTGCCAAAGCAGGCGTTACTATAGGTGTCGATCCGCTTGGTGGTTCAGGTATTGCCTATTGGCCGGTTATTGCCGAAAAATATGGCCTCAATATAGAAATTGTCAACCCTGTTGTTGACGCAAGTTTTGCTTTTATGCCACTCGATAAAGACGGAAAAATCCGTATGGATTGTTCATCTCCGTATGCCATGGCAGGTTTAATTGCCATGAAGGATGATTTTGATCTTAGCGTTGGTAATGATCCTGACTTTGACCGACATGGTATTGTCACTAAAAGTGGTGGATTAATGAATCCCAACCACTATTTAGCCGTGGCGATTAATTACCTGATGACTCATAGAGGTTGGTCGCAACATTGTAAAATAGGTAAAACCTTAGTATCAAGTTCATTAATTGACCGGGTAGCGAAAAAAATTAATCGCCCCTTGTCTGAAGTACCGGTGGGTTTTAAATGGTTTGTTGATGGTTTGCGTGATTCAAGTTACGCCTTTGGCGGTGAAGAAAGTGCAGGCGCTGCCTTTATAGCACGCGATGGTAGTACTTGGACTACGGATAAAGACGGCTTTATTATGGCGCTATTAGCGGCAGAAATTTTGGCGGTAACAGGTAAAGATCCTCACCAACACTATCTTGAATTAGTGGCTGAACTAGGTGAGCCATGTTATGGCCGAGTTGAAGCGGTTGCTTCCTTAGCGCAGAAAAAAGTATTAACGGCGTTATCAAGTAGTGATATTACGGTTGATAGCTTGGCGGGTGAAAAAATCAGCCAAATTCTTTCTCATGCTCCAGGTAATAACGCCGCCATTGGCGGTATTAAAGTAACCACTGACAATGGCTGGTTTGCTGCGCGTCCGTCGGGCACGGAAGAAATTTACAAAATATACGCAGAAAGTTTTATTGATGAACAACATTTGCAAACTATTATTAAAGAAGCACAAACTATTGTTAGTGCTGCCTTTAAAGCCGCAGGGCTGTAGAAAGTAGTACTCGAGTTAAAAGTATCGAGTTGCGAAGAGTGAATACGAAAAAAAACTATAAAGGTAAACTATGTCATATCCACAACAACAATTAACAGCAGAGCAAGTAAAGTCACAGTTGCAAGCAAGCGGTGACTTTTTACATTTAACTCGCAGTCATGAATTTTCAATGCCTGCCTGTAGCTTTGAGGTTTTTTGTACTAGCAGTATGACAAAAAGTACAGTGTCGGTACTAGATACCGGCATTATTATTTTTGAACCACTTGGCCACTCATCAAGTAAAGATATCGTTTTATCAAGTGCTGTTCATGGCAATGAGACTGCACCTATTGAGATATGTAGTGAACTTATTAAGCAGTTGATTTTAGGTGAGTTGCACCTTGAGCACCGAACCTTGTTTTTATTTGGTAATCCTGCCTCTATCAATATCAGCCAACGATTCGTAGAAGAAAACTTAAATCGCCTCTTTTCTAGTAAAGAGTTTTCAGGTGGTCACTCCCAAGGCTCTTCATTAGCAAAGGATCAGGGTGCAGGCTTAATTAACAAAGAGCGTCATCGTGCTTTACTGCTTGAGCAAACCGTAGAAGCTTTCTTTTTACAAGGTTCGGGAGAGCGTTTTCATTATGATTTGCATACGGCGATTCGAGGCTCTAAGAATGATAAATTTGCTGTTTATCCTTATCGACACAATAAACCTTGGGTAAAAGAGCAGCTACAATTTATGCTGGCCTGTGGTGTTAATACCATTTTGTTTTCTAATTCGCCAACCACCACGTTTAGCTATTTCTCTTCTAATAATTTTGATGCCCACGCCTTTACCGTTGAGCTAGGTAAAGTAAAACCTTTTGGCGAAAATGACATGAGCAATTTTGCCGAGGTAAAAGCAAGCTTAACGGCTTTAGTTTCAGGGCAACCTTTAGCTTTACCAACGTATAATAAGGATGATTTTAGCTTTTTTGAAATAGACCAAATTATTGACCGCCAGCATGAAAGCTTCACATTAAATTTTGCTGATGATGTCGAAAATTTCACCGACTTTCCTATTGGCACCGTAATCGCAACGGACGGCAAGCAAGCAATAACAACACAAAAGCAGGGGGAAGCGATTATCTTTCCCAATGCTAATGTCGCGATAGGTCAACGTGCCTTACTAACGGTAATTCCTGTCGAAGTTAACCCAGAGTAAAGAGTATTTTTTAAGTAAAGCAGTGTAGACTACTGCTTTACTTTTAAATTATAACAGCCCCAACTTCCCCCTCACTGTAAACATTTTTGCTCATTTCTTACAAAAACAGCCCAATATCATTGTTGCACAATCTTGTGTATCAGTTTACGTAAAGGTAAAGTTTTACGCGATTATTATGCATTATTGGCTATACTTCTAAAGTTATAAAATAAAACCGTTAGTCAGTAATATAACCTGTGATATAGCTAGTAATATGCCAGTGACAAGCAGGCACAATACAAGAAGAGAATGTTATGAGTAGTGAACTTTATAATGATGGGCCGGTAGTACATAAACCTACCTTTATTGACGGCACCAGTGTTGAAATTCCTGAGCTAAAAATTTTAAAACAAGACGGTAGTATTTATGAAGGCAGTGACATGCCTGACATGGATGAAACACTTGCCGTTAAAGTATACAAAACCCTCGCCTTTCATCGTGTGCTAGATGAACGCATGGTGGCATCACAACGCCAAGGTCGCTTAAGCTTTTATATGGCAGCATTAGGTGAAGAAGCCGCCAGTGTTGGTGGCGCTGCGGGTTTAAAATCACAAGATATGATCATGAGCCAATATCGTGAGCAAGGGGCATTAATGTTCCGTGGTTTTAGCCTTGAAAACTTTATGAATCAGATGTTTTCTAATGAAAAAGATTTAGGTAAAGGTCGTCAAATGCCCATTCATTATGGTTCAAGTGAATTGAACTATATGACCGTTTCATCCCCACTTGGTACGCAAATACCACAAGCGACTGGTTATGCTTATGGCCAAAAACTGCAAGGTTTAGATGCTGTGACTCTGTGTTACTTTGGTGAAGGCGCAGCATCAGAAGGTGATTTTCATGCGGGTTTAAATATGGCAGCGGTACAAAAAGCGCCCGTGATCTTTTTCTGTCGTAATAATGGTTATGCAATTTCAACCCCTTCTGATGAACAGTTTAAAGGTAATGGCATTGCTTCTCGCGGTGTTGGTTACGGCATTAAAACATTACGTGTTGATGGTAATGATATTTTAGCGGTAATTAAAGCCACGCAAACGGCACGTGCTTATGCGTTAAAAGAAGATGCGCCCGTATTAATTGAAGCGATGTCGTATCGTTTAGGCGCTCATTCTACCTCAGACGACCCATCGGGTTATCGTACTCGTGAAGAAGAAGAAAAATGGCAGGCTAACGATCCTATTTTACGGATGAAAAACTACCTGCTGGCGCAAAACTGGTGGAGTGAAGCCCAAGAAAAGTCATTATTTGAAGGTTTAAGAGAAAAAGTATTAGCAGCGGTGAAAGTTTCTGAAAAAATAGCTAAACCTCATATCGACACCTTAATTACTGATGTTTACGATGTTCCTTCAATTGCGCTTGAAGCGCAATTAGCGCAAGTTAAAGCGCACGTCAATAAATACCCAGAAGCCTATCCATTTACTGCGGGGAAATTTTAGTTATGGCTCAAATGAATATGCTACACGCCATTAATAACGCACTTGATATTGCTATGGACGAAGATGATAGTACTTTATGTTTTGGTGAAGATGTAGGCCATTTTGGTGGTGTTTTTCGTGCAACCTCAGGTCTACAAGATAAATATGGAAAACTCCGTTGTTTTAATACGCCACTTGTTGAGCAAGGCATTATTGGTTTTGCTAATGGTTTAGCGTCGCAAGGCTCACGCCCAATTGCAGAGATTCAATTTGCGGATTATATCTTCCCAGCCTTTGATCAAATAGTGAACGAAGCGGCTAAATTTCGCTACCGTAGCGGTAATGAGTTTGATGTGGGTAAACTCACTATTCGTTCACCTTATGGCGGTGGTATTGCTGGTGGTTTATATCACAGCCAATCACCTGAAGCGTATTTTGCCCATACTCCTGGTTTGAAAGTGGTTATTCCTCGCAACCCGTATCAAGCAAAAGGTTTATTATTAGCGTCAATTCGTGATGATAACCCAGTAATATTTTTTGAGCCTAAGCGTTTATACCGTGCCTCTATCGGTGAAGTGCCGACAGAAGATTATCAATTACCTATAGGTAAAGCCGAAGTTGTGCAAACGGGCAGTGATATCACTTTGCTTGCTTGGGGCGCACAAATGGAACTTCTGCAAAAAGCCGCTGATTTAGCCGCTAATGATGGTATTTCTTGTGAAGTAATTGATTTACGTAGCATATTGCCATGGGATATTGAAACTATAGCCAATTCGGTAATGAAAACTGGTCGTTTATTGGTAAGCCAAGAAGCGCCGTTAACGGCAGGTTTTGCCAGTGAAATAGCGGCAACTATTCAACAAGAGTGTTTCTTACATTTAGAATCACCCGTTGAGCGAGTATGTGGCTTAGATACACCTTACCCATTAGCACTTGAAAAAGAATATGTTGCCGATCATTTAAAAATTTATGAAGCCATTAAACGCAGTATTAATTATTAATTTACTAGCAACTTACGAGTAACTTAATAATAACTTTCTAATAGCTTATTGATAAAAAACGTAGGAAAAAAATATGAGTATTGATTTTATTTTACCCGATATTGGTGAAGGTATTGTTGAATGTGAGCTAGTTGAATGGCTGGTAAAAGAAGGTGACATTATCGTTGAAGATCAGCCCATTGCTGATGTAATGACTGATAAAGCGTTAGTGCAAATTCCCGCAATGCATTCGGGCGTGATAGAAAAATTATTTTATAAGCAGGGTGAAATTGCCAAAGTGCATGCTCCGCTCTTCTCAATGATTGCAGATGGCAGTGCCACTAGCAGTGAATCAAAAGAAGCACCCGTTGAAGTTAAAGCACAAGATACAGTAAAAGAAGTTTCGAGCAACGAGTTAAAAGAAAAAGAAAATGTAGGCGAGAATTTATTCACGCAAAAAACTACACAAGATACACAAGATACACAAGATACAAAAGTAAAGGGTAAAGCGCTGGCTAGCCCTGCTGTACGCCGAGTTGCTCGTGAATTAGATGTAAACATTGGTGATGTTGCGGGTTCTGGCAAAAAAGGCCGTGTTTATAAAGGTGATGTGGTTGCTTTTGAACAAGGTGGTAATAGTACAGTTACCACAGCTCAAGCTTCAGCAGTGCATGTTGAATCAAGCTATGTTGAACCTCATTATGTTGAAAAAATTAAGGGCATTAAAGCGGTCATGGCAAAAGCTATGGTTGACTCGGTTAACACCATTCCTCATTTTACTTATTGTGAAGAAATTGACATGACAGAGCTCATTAAGTTGCGCTTAGCGCTTAAAGAAACACTTGTCGTTAAAGAAATGGCTAAACAAGATATTAAGCTCACCATGATGCCATTTTTCATGAAAGCTATCTCGCTCGCATTAAAAGAATTTCCAGTGATTAACAGCCAAGTAAATGAAGACTGCACTGAGTTAACTTATTTTAATGATCACAACATCGGCATGGCGGTAGACTCAAAAGTTGGTTTACTCGTACCTAACGTTAAGCAAGTGCAAACTAAATCTATTTTAGACCTAGCTGCTGATATTTCTCGTTTAACTAATGATGCTCGTAGTGGCCGCGTGCAAAGTAGCGACTTAAAAGGCGGCACTATTACTATTTCAAATATTGGCGCCCTTGGTGGTACGGTGGCAACGCCTATTATCAATAAGCCAGAAGCGGCGATTGTTGCTTTAGGTAAATTGCAAACACTGCCAAGATTTAATGAACAAGGTGAAGTTGAAGCACGCAGTATTATGCAAGTAAGCTGGTCGGGTGATCACCGTATTATTGATGGTGGTAGCATTGCTCGTTTTTGTAATTTGTGGAAATCATTCTTAGAAAACCCAAGTAATATGATTATTCAGATGAGTTAATTAATAGTGCCAATAAAAACCACTTAACGTAGTTTTTATTGGCAAGTTTGCTATTTTAGTACCATGAATTAATGCATTTTTGGTTTTGGTGTTTTCATTGTTGAAGGTGGGAGTAGGGGTAAAACTACTTGTGGTTGAGTACCTGTTAATGAGCTTAAAAATGCCGTTATTTTATTTGCTTCATCCTTTGAAATTTTTTGTCCAAGCTGAATATCTGCCATTATGATCACCGCTTCTTTTAAGCTCCATACAGCGCCATCATGAAAGTAGGGATAAGTGAGTGCTACGTTCCTTAATGTTGGCACTTTAAATACGAATTTATCACTATCTTTACCGGTAATGGCTGCGCGGCCAATATCTGCGTTGTTAGTTTTATATGGTTTAACTAAACCCATTTTTTGATACATTTGTCCGCCTACTAATGCGCCATTATGGCAAGCGGTACAACCCTTTTCTTTAAAAAGTGCGTAACCTGCTTTTTCTGTTGGTGTTAACGCATTGTCATTACCTTTTAACCATAAATCAAAGGGAGCGTTTGGTGTACGTAGTGTTTTTTCAAATTCAGCAATTGCTGTTGCTACTTCATCAATCGTTATGTTGTTAGTATTAAAAACCTTAGTAAAGTGTTTCTGGTATGCAGGTATTGAGTTGAGCGTTTCAACAGCTAGTGAATGAGTAAAAGCCATTTCTTTAGGGTTATCAATAGGTCCTGAAGCTTGGGCTTTTAAATCTTTAGCACGGCCATTCCAAAATTGTGAAATATTCAACTCAGCGTTGAGTACCGTTGGTGAGTTAATTGGGCCTATTGTCCATTCATGTCCGATAGAGCTTGGTAAATTATCAACGCCAGCCGTTGCCAAGTTATGACAAGAGTTACATGAGATGGCATTAGATTTTGATAGGCGAGGATCGAACCATAGCTTTTTTCCTAGCGCAACCATGCTTGTGTTCAAACCTGTCGCAGGCTCAATTATTTTGATAGGTTCATTGGTTAATCGGTTGGCATAACTTATTGAAGGTAATAATATTAATAAAGCAATGACTAAACTGCGTTTCATTGGGATTCCTTTGCTGAAAATAGAGTAATAATTCTAAAAACGCTATTTAAAGGCATTTTTGTAATTAATTAAAGTGAAACAAATTGATAGATTCAATCGAAAAAATAAATGCAACAGTTTGGCGTGAAAAGTTTTTATACCAAGCCAATTTTATCTACTTCACTTCTGTAAAATATAAAGTAATATAAGTAATTGATAGTGTATAAAGAGTAATGTAAATATTGTGAACGAAAAAAAACTCCAACATTTTTATATTGCTGAAGAGCAATCTATTTACCTGCTTAATCATAAAGATGCGACTAAGTTAAAAGAGTGGGTAGAGCTTTGTCAGCAGCAATTAAAACAGCTTGGTTACTACAATGTTGCGCTTTTAGGTAAAGGCGCTTATGGCTTTGTGTTCTCAGCAATAAACATGGTTAAAGAAGATGTAGTTTTTAAATTTTCACGCTCGAACTTACCACAGCATGTGCAAGACCGGCTGAGTGAAGAAGCGGATATTCAAAGCCAGTTAAACCATGCCAAAATTCCTACCGTCATTGATTATCAAAAAATAAAACGTCAGTCTATTTTACAAATGAGCCGTGCGCCAGGTATCGATTTAGAACGTCTGTCTCACCAACGAGGCCCGTTAGCGCCAGAGTTAGTGGTGAGTATTGCTATTCAGTTAGCGGACATATTAGTTTACTTACGTGATGCTAACGCTCATCAACAAAACCATTCCCAAGGTAAGCCTTATGTGCATGGCGATATAAAGCCGTCTAATGTTGTTTTTGATGAACAAACAGGCTTAGTACAACTCATTGATTGGGGGTCATCGGTTATTGCTCAGCTTGATGTTACCGGGCAAAGTACCAGCAATAATGTTATGGACTTAATGAGTAGTGATTTACAGCACAGCAATGCCAGATTAGGCGATGTTTATTTTATTGGCCCAGAGCAAATTAGCGGAGGACTTTCTTCTCCACGTTTTGATGAACAAGGTTTGGCCGCCACTTTATATGCCATAGCCTCAGGCCAGTCATGTCGATATGGCACTAAAATTATTGAACCTAACTCGTTAGGGTTACCTAAAATGTTAGCGAACGTGCTAACCGCAATGCTAAGTGATGATGAGAAAACCCGATGTAAAGCAGGGGATTATTTTTTCAATAATTTATCTTATTTAAAGCAGCTGGTGTTAGCAGACACGCCAACGTTTTTTAACACTGAACCACTTATTCCTGTCTGGGTAAAAGCGAAAGCATCTGAGCAGGAAGGAGAAATAGACACCGTAGTTTATGGCTCGCGTAAGTCGTTTCTTAGAGAAGAGTCTAACGGCGATCACCTAAATGATATTGATGATGTGCAATTAGAAAAATATTATAAAAATTATTTAATGGGCATGGGAGATAACGAAAAAGCTTTTGTTGCCGCATTAAGCCGTTTAGGCAATTTTCCTGTGGTGGGTGGTTTAGCTATTCGCTGGGCGAAAGAGGGCGTGTATGTCGACTCTAATTTAACCTTATTTGATGCCAACTTAAAAACCTCTTTTGAAAGTGCTGTAAATAATATGATCCATTTGGCACAAGGGATTTTTCGTATTGGTGTCTTTAAAAGTTGCTTGTTTAATGCTCGTAACACCTTGCATGTTGAACGAGAAAAACAAAGCCACCCCTTTGTGGCTCAACCTGAGCAAAAAATATCGTTTGAAGTGAGTGATGTTGCTGATATTGACGATATTACCCGTTTGCATTCTTACTTTGAAGATGGCAAAGATCCCGATGAATATTTATACTTACCTGATGAAATGATGGCGGTATTAGCGCGCCTTAATTTAATTCACCACACGGGTTGTATTATTTTTGAGCTGTTGCCAACCCATTTAAAAATTCACAGTTATTTGATGCTGCTTAATCATGATAAAGAAGATGAATTCAGCCAGTGTTTGGCGGAAATAATTGATTTATTACCGACTATTAATGGCCTTGGTATTTCTGGCTTTATGAAGCTACCCTATAAAGACACCCGTTTTTTTGAACATATTAGTACTTTACCCGAGCGTTTTTACCCCAAAAATCCTAAATTATTATAGATTTAACGATACATATTCAAACGTGGGAAAATGATAAAATAATCAAAGAAAAGTATGTGTCAATTTAAAACATAGTAAGCTAATAGGTAAGGGTAGAAAACAGCTGACTGTTTTCGCTTTTCAACATTTTACGAATAATTTTTTGCTCGTTATTAGATGGTTATATTTCAATCTGGTTTTCCTAATAGGTAATAGTTCAACATGAAAAGTACACTGCATAATGTGTCAGAAATTGTCGCTAGGGCGAACGATATGTTTTATAAAAAATTTGATAATATCGATACTTTAATGGGAATAATGGATAAAACTTTACGCAATCAAGGTATGAAAGCTGATGCGATCACAATTGACTGTATTGCGTTAGATAAAAAAATAGTTATCCTTATCCACGATGAAAAACCTAATTCTGTAGATATAGCATTGGGTAATAAAAAAGGTGATATATATTCATCTTTAGAATACGAAATTACTGCATTACCAGCAGCGGTTTTAACCGCTGTTTTTAAAAATAGGGGATACTTTTGTTAAAAAATAAACCCTCCTACAAATTTTTACTTTCTTTTTGAGTGAAATGAATAGCCACGATTTTTTTACTCACAGCTGGTCTAATTCCTCACCGCTTGCGGGGTAAAGTTTTTTGACCTACCTCTTCAATAGCTTCTCTGCCATCGGCACCAGATATAACACCAAAAAGCGTGACAAGTTGTATGTCTAGCCGTGGATATCTAACCTTATATTGTTGGCGTTCATCGGTAACTGCGGCAAAATGTTCTTCAATAGTTAATAGCATAAGAAACTCAAAGTGATTGTTTCTACTATTTGATCACACGTTGACTATAAAATAAATCTCATGATCTTGCCCTGACCCATAATAATGGTAAAAAAACAGTAATAAAGTAATGGTAAAATCTAACCGTAAAATGTATTTACAGCGATTAAAAATCAATTATCGTTCATGTGATCTAGATATTATATCAAGAGAACTATTCGTTATGATTTAAATTATTTTCATTTATATAAAGTCACTTGTAGACGACAAAAAATATTTTAATTTAGGGAAAATATGAAAAAATCAATACTTGTTTATGCAATACAAGCTTCATTATTCACCTCTACATATGGATTTGTAAGTAATCTATATGCCGAGGAAGCTAAGGAAGAAGCAAAGCTTGAAACTATCGTAGTTACCGCTCGAAAAAATGTCGAAAATTTACAAGCAGTACCAATTTCAATTGCCACTATAGATAGTGAAGCACTTAATTCAATGTTTGATGGTGGTGAAGATATTAGAGTTCTTGCTGCACGTATCCCTAGCGTTTATGCTGAAGGCTCAAGTGGTAGAACTGCACCCCGATTTTATATTCGTGGCTTAGGCAATGTAGATTTTGATTTAACATCCTCTCAACCTGTATCCATCATTATGGATGATGTTGTAATGGAAAATGTTTTATTAAAAGGTTTTCCACTCTTTGATGTGGAGCAGGTTGAAGTACTAAGAGGACCCCAAGGAACGTTATTTGGCCGTAATACCCCCGCGGGCATTATAAAATTTGCCACCCGAAAACCAACTGAGGACACAGAAGGCACTTTTTCTACTTCATTTGGCAGTTATGGTGCACAAATACACTCAGGTGCTATTGGTGGTGCTTTATCCGATACTGTATCGGTAAGAGTTGCTGCCCAATATAATAAGCGTGATGACTGGATAAATAATGCCAATGATGATGCTGACTTTACTTCAAACGGTAAAGAGCTAGGCGGACATAAAGAAGTCGCCGCAAGAGTACATATTTTATATAAACCTTCGGATGAGTTTGAAGCATTGTTAACGTTACAGTCACGAGATTTAACAGGAACAACAAGCATATTTAGGGCGAACATACTGGATAAGGGTTCTAATAACTTAAATAGTCGATTTGATCGAGATTCCGTTTATTACGATGGCGGAAGAAATAATCCATCAGAAGTAAAAACCTTAGGTACAATTTTAAACTTATCATATGATTTAGGAGACTACTCATTTACTTCAATTACAAGTAAATATACTGGTAGTAGTAATGGCCGTGGTGATATTGATGGTGGTGCAGGTGTTGGAGATACGGCTAATAGTGGCTTTATTCCGTTCCCTTCAGAAACAGGTTCTTTAGATAGTGACTTAGATCAGTTTACACAAGAATTACGTTTATCAAGTAATAATCTTAAAACACTAAATTGGCAGGTTGGTGCTTTTTACTTTAAAGATGAATTTATGATTGATAGCGCATCGTGGAACGGATTCGGCGGAATAGAGCCAACGATTAGAGCGATTACAACACAGGATAGTGATTCTTGGGCTATATTTGGTCAAGCCAACTATAACTTAACTGATAAAGTGACAATCACTAGTGGACTGCGTTATTCCGACGATGAAAAATCTTTCAAAGGTAGTAGACCTTTAGGCTTTTTGGGCCCTGTAGATGCTAGGGAAAATGTTGAAGACAATCATTTGAGTTGGGATTTAAGTGCCAACTATCAAATATCGAACGATGTTATGATATATGCTCGTGCTGCCAACGCATATCGAGGACCTTCTATACAAGGACGGCTTTTATTCAGTAACAATATAACAACCGCGGAGTCTGAAACAGTAAATTCAATAGACCTAGGTTTTAAATCACAACTACTCGACGATAGTTTGCGTTTAAATGCAGCTTTATATTATTACCAAGTTAATGATCAACAATTTACTGCTATTGGTGGTGAAGGTAATTTTAATCAACTTGTCAATGCAGATAAAGGCATTGGTAACGGGTTTGAAATTGATGCAACTTACTTGTTGACTGAAAATTTACTTATAACTACGGGATTTAGTTATAATAATACTGAAATTAAAGATAAAAGCTTATTAATATCACCTTGTACTGGCGGTTGTACTGTGACTGATCCAATCATTGATGTCGATGGAAAAAATAGAGCTAGTATTAACGGGAATCCTTTTCCACAAGCCCCTGAATGGATTTATTCATTGTCAGTAAATTATACTGTACCAATGAATGAAAATGGGGAGTTCTTTATCTTTTCTGATTTATCCGTGCAAGGAGAAACAAATTTCTTTTTATATGAATCTAAAGAGTATAATAGTAGCGGGAATTTTTCAGGAGGTTTACGCACGGGCTATAGGGATTTAGCATTAGGGATGGAAGTTGCAATATTCGCCAGAAATATCACTAATGAAGAAAATTTAATTGGTGGGATTGATTTTAATAATTTAACTGGTTTTGTGAATGAACCAAGAATTCTTGGCGTAGAATTTAGTTACGACTTTTGGTAATAAGACTAGTCATTAAAATTGATTAGTAAAAATGATAAGCATCTATAACAATTAGGTGCTTATCATTAATATATACGTTATCTATAATATTTCGTGCCAATGTAGCTTACTTAAAACTTATCGAAATAGTCATCTTTGAGGTTTTTTATTGAGAATATAAATGAAAAAAACACTAATTGTACTGCTTATAATACTCTCATTATTTACTATATTTAGTTCACGGGCATACAATAGCCCACCAAATACAGGCTTTAACATTACAGTTTTGGGTGCACGAGGTGGTATTCAAGATGGTAATTTAAGTGCTTTTATGATCAGTCCTACTGGAAATAACGATGCGATTACATGTGATGCTGGTTCAATCATAAACGGATTAAAAATAGCGGAAGAAAAAGGCGCTTTTACCTATATAAATGTACCTAAAGAATCAGAAAACACTAAAATAGGTTATATTCTACGAGAACACATCAAAGGTTACCTTATCAGCCATGCACATTTAGATCATGTATTAGGCATGATTATAGCTTCACCTGATGATAGTGCTAAGCCCATTTACGGTTTATCTTCCACCATTAGAAAAATACAGAATACTCATTTTAATTGGCAATCTTGGGGGAACTTTGCTAATTCAGGTATCCCACCGACACTAAATAAATATAATTACATTAAGTTAAAACCGATTGTAAAACAAAAAATAGTCAACACTAGTATGTCGGTGACAGCCTTTCCGTTAAGCCATACACAAGAATCAACAGCCTTTTTGATAGAAAACAATAGCGATACAATTTTATGCTTTGGTGATACGGCAGCTGACAGCATATCAAAATCAAATAGATTATTAACGATATGGAAAACTACGGCAGAATTAATAAAGTCAGGATCTTTAAAAGCTATTATTATTGAAAGTTCATATGCTAATGACAAGCCTGATAATTTATTATTTGGTCATCTTACGCCTAAGTACCTTTTACAAGAGTTACATAAACTTGAAATTCTAGCCGGAGGTCAAGGTGCGTTGACGGGTTTACCGGTTATTGTTAGTCACATTAAATATTCTCTATTAACAGGAGAATCCAAAGAAAAAACCATTTTACAAGAATTGAACGCGGGTAATAATATGCAAGTTAATTTTATCATTCCTCAGCAAGGAGATTACTGGTATTTCTATTAGTAAGGTTAGACCATTAAGCAAGTTCACAAATAACTAAATTGACCCTGTAACAAAATCTGTGTAACTGCCTATCATTAATACCCAACTAGGGTTTAGGATAGGCAGACTATGAATAACCCCCTGTATTACCCAGGTAGTGTTCAAAAATCTGTTTCATTTCAGTAAACTAGTAAAAAAGGAATGACACATGACAACTCAATTCGATTTTCAAGAAGCAGTAAAAGCACTTCAAGCAGGTAAAAAACTTAACGGTAAAGATGGTGTATTGACTTCGCTGATCAAACAATTAAGCGAAGCCGCTCTCCAAGCAGAGTTAGACAGCACCTTGCCAACGAACAACAACCTAACCGCAGAAATGGCTCTAGCACTAAAACAGTTAGATCTTCTGTTGGTAATTTTGAGCTTGATACCCCGAGAGATAGAAGCGGTAGCTTTGAACCTCAACTCGTTAAGAAAAACCAAACCGCACTCACCGATGAAATAGATCAAAAAATCCTTTCCATGTTCAGTATGGGCATGAGCTATCGTGACATTAATAAGCATATTGAAGATATGTATGGCATGAATGTCGCCACAGGCATGATCAGTGCTGTCACCGACAAACTTATCCCTGAGCTAAAAGCATGGCAACAGCGACCTTTAGATAGCCATTACCCAATTGTTTGGCTTGATGCTATCCATTACAAAGTAAAAGAAGATGGAGGTTATATCAGTAAAGCGGTTTACACCTTGCTCGGCCTAGATATTCACGGAAAAAAGAAATACTTGGCTTACATTTATCTGAAAATGAAGGAGATAATTATTGGTTATCGGTGCTTACTGATTTAAATAATCGCGGTGTTAAAGATATCCTTATTGCCTGTATTGCCTGTATTGCCTGTATTGATGGGTTAACGGGTTAACGGGGTTTCCTGAGACGATAAAGGCTATTTTTCCAGATACCGAGGTGCAACTGTGTATCGTTCATCAAATACGAAACTCAATGAAGTATGTAGCCTCAAAAAATCAAAAAGCGTTCATGGCTGATTTAAAACCAGTATATCGCGCTCCAACCAAAGAGGCTGCGGAGCTAGCACTTGATGAGCTTGAGGCTAAATGGGGTGGCTCTTATCCGTTGGTCATTAATTCCTGGCAAAATAAATGGCATAACTTGTCGGCTTACTTCAAGTATCCTGAGCATATTCGCAAGGTCATTTATACAACGAATGCTGTTGAGGCTGTGCATCGCCAGTTTAGAAAACTAACCAAAACAAAAGGCGCTTTTCCAAACGGAAATAGCTTGTTGAAGTTGCTTTATGCTGGCATATTAAACGCCGCTGAGAAATGGACAATGCCCATCCATAATTGGAGCCTTTGTTTATCTCAGTTAGCGATTTATTTTGAAGGACGTTTAGACTGCGTACTCGATATTTAACTTTTAAGCTGACACAGAATTTTGAACGCCCCCGGTTAACTTTATTATTCGCTTTTTAGCCTTTACAAAATATAGGCTTTATCCTTCCTAAATCCTGCTTGATTATCAATTCATTTAAACTCTCCGCTAATCGGTCAGTTGCACTTAATACCGTTAACCAATACTTTATACGGGTATCAGCGTCTAAATTTTTAAAATCATTTCTATCAGGGATTTTTTTATAAGGCAGTGACTCAATAAATTGTGCTGAAGGCACTATCAATACAGTATTCTCATAGCTTTTTGCTAATACTTGCCGCGATGAATTTTTATCAAACCAGCCTGCTTTTGGTTGTGGGCTAAAGTGAGGGTAGAGTGTTAGTCCTTGTGTCTTGTTTTTATGACTAAATGATCCATTTTCTAAAATAAAGTCAAAATGATAATCAATAAGACCACCGTCTCGATACATACCTTTTGATGAGCCATGAATATTTTTAATACCTGCCATTACCATGGGTATTGAGCCTGACGCTAATAGCGCTGAGCCAATATTTTCTTTGCTAAAGTCCATATAATGGCTAGAAAAATGATAAGGATCGTCGATTTTTAGCTGACTTGATGAAGGACGATAAATATAACGCTCAAATTGAAATGCTAACAGTTTGCGATCTATTTTATTGAGTAACATACTCGTCAGTAGGCCTGTTCCTTGAGCTAATTTATTCTCAAAGCTTGTTAAGCCCTTACTTTTAGCCACAATAAAGTGGGCTTTAAAAACATCATTATTAATTATCTCATTGATGCCATTTTCACCAAAAAGATGAGCAAGCATATCAACAGCTGATTGAGATATATCCTTGATGCTAGGTTTGTCAGCATAAGCGGTACGAGCATATTTATTGGCTAAGCGAGAAATAGCTGCCACGGGATCATTTTGGGCGAAGCAGGCAGCACGAAATGCACCAGCACTAGAGCCAATGAGATTTAGCTCGGTAGTGCGATCTTTAAAAAAATCACCAAAAAGGTACTTATCTAAGCCGAACAGCGAAAACCATTTTGGCCCACCTGATGCTCCCAAAAAATTAGTGAATAGCTCTTGCTTAAAGCCGTGTTCTTGTATGGTTTTTAAGGCGTTAGAGCCTGCGTAGATGTCTAGCATAAGTTTTATTTAAGTTTTAATATCACGTAAATATTTAATTAATTCATGAATATTGGTACAAGGGTTCATGTTTTGGCTTCTGGTAGCCGATTGTAAAATTCTATCCGAATGTGCCAAAGCTCCATCAAGCAAACCTTCGTCCAAAAGTATTTTAAAGAGTCCTCTTTGAGTTTTTTTATAATCAGGTAAATAAACTTTTAGGTCATCTATGACTTGATCACCAACACTTTTTCTTTGGGTATAATTATAAGGTTTGGTTGATGGCGAGTAATGTAGTAATAACCAATATTCAAACGATGGAATAGAATATATTGCTGTAAAAGTCGAGCTATTGGAGTTACATAGTTTTTGCTTAACTAAATCTTTGTTTATATTTTCAACTTTTAATATTGCTTCATCAAAAGTTTCATGAGTATCTCTATCAAAAACACAAAAAACTTTATCATAACCATTTCCTGAACATAATTCAGAATTGAATAAAGTTTCGGAATGCTTAACTACACTTATCGGGCTAGAGCCACAACTACCATCTATTTCTATATTCGCTGAATCTATCTCCCATTCCAATCTTGCCTCTTCAAAATAGATTGGCTCAGTTTTTTCACCTTCACATACGATCAAAACTCTATCGTAAGGCTTTCTACTAGCAGCTTTACGTTCATTCTCTTTTTGGGATCTTGCTTTTCTTTTATGGAATATATTATCACTTCCCATAAGTTAATCCCCAAGATAATCCAATTTACTAATTAATGGTAAAGCACCATAACGACCTGAAAGATATGATTTTTCTAAGTTTTCAACTCCTTTTCTTGGGCTAAAGTCAGTTAAACTATAAAGTGAGGTAGATTGATCTTTTTCTTTATTACAAAACCATACTTGATCTCTTCTAAATACTTTTTGATCTAGGATGGAAGTTTCATGTGTAGTGAAAATTAGTTGGGCGTTATTTGGATTTGATTTTTTATCATGAAAAAGGTTTACCAAAAACCTTACAATAGTGGGATGAAGACTATCGTGCAGTTCATCAATAAAGAGTACCTTACCTTTTTTCAAACTATCAATCCATGGACCTGCAAATGAAAATAACTTCCTAGTTCCATCTGATTCATCTTCGAAATCAAAAGGAATTTTACTACCAATATCATTGGTATGTAAGGTTCTAATTTCATGAAATTCTTCATCAGATAATTCTTCTAGAATCTTTTCTTTTATAGATGACGGCATATCTTCTGGTAAATATGAAGAATCAACAGCTTTACTTTCAATAATGATATCTTCAATATCCAAATCAGCAGCTTTTAAGAAATTTAGCACTTCTTTTTTATTTTCTTCATCCATGCATAAACTCGCAGTATAGGAAGAACTCCATCCTGAAATATCAGTCGTTTTTAACGTTTTATTAAACCAATCATAGACAGGCTTTAGTTGTTCACTGTTTAACATTACTGAAGTAGAAAGAAAAAGTGAATTAGCTCTAGTCGAGTCTTTCCACAACTGCTTTTTTCCTGTCAGAAATGAACCAAAATTCCATGCATATTCACCAGATTCTTGATCAAAAGCTCTAATAAACCATCTCTGGGGCTTCCCATTAGGAAATGCAAATAACCACTCTTCCAATACCTGTTCACGTGTTGTACTAAAACCATACTGGTATTTCACGTTATCAGCGACAAATACTACCTCAAATTCGGTAGGAGCTTTGGATGTAGATTCTGATAATTTAAAAGGTGTAACTCTTAACTTATCGCCTCTTTTACTTTCTCTAGCAGAATCTACAATGATGGACTGCATTGTAGCCAAGGCTCTTACAAAATTTGATTTACCAGCAGCATTGGCACCATAAATAGCAGCACTATTTAAAAGAGCTGGAGAGCCTGGAGCTGAAGGTGTGAATGAGTTACTCTCTAATTCAACAGAATTTGACTTTGCGAGGCTAAAGGATTGCCTTTCCTTGATAGAGCGGTAGTTTTCTACCACTAGTTCGATAATCATATCTAAACCTATTTTAAACTCTGTTTTTGATGTTTCTTGTCAAATAAAGAGGTTTAATTGTATTTATAAGGTACTTATACACTATTTTTTGATTTTAGCAAGATAAAGAGAAAGTAATAAATGTGTTAAATCTATATACGTAAAAAGAGAAATATAGATTTCACCAATTGCCCATAAATCATTACTCAAAGAAAAATGAAATAGTTATTAAAACCACATCGGTATTTAGCTTTACAAAGGCAAATATTTAGGCCCGCCGCTAGCTCCCAAAAAATTAGTGAATAGCTCTTGCTTAAAGCCGTGTTCTTGTATGGTTTTTAAGGCGTTAGAGCCTGCGTATATGTCTAACATAAATGCTTAAAAAATTACTCATCTAACAAGGTTAAATTGGGAATAAAGCGAAAGTCTTTACGGTTATAAGTAAACAGTATTTTATTGTTTTCTAAGCAACTAGCGGCTATTAAAGCATCAGGAATATCAAGTGTATGACTTTTACCGTATTTAACGATAAGAGAAAATGCTTGCAGAGAGACTTTTTCATTTAATTGAATTATGGTAAAAAGTGACAAAAATTGTTGCAGTTTTTTTAGCTCTTTATTATTTAACGCACCATAAATTAATTCCATGGCAGAAATAATTGAAACAAATAAGGGCGGAGGGAGCGACTCAACTTGCTTAATGGTTTGTTGATTGTTTTTTAATATTTCAATTAATACATTCGTATCTAGTACAGTGTGCCTAAGCTCGGTTATTTCCATGCTTTGGCGCGTAACTGTTCTTGGTCAATATCTCTGTCTTGCCATATTCCCGTAAAAGCAGATAAATCAACTTGCTGTTCAGCCGCTTGTTTTTTAGCTAGTTCTTTTTTTAATACGTTACGTATATAGGCAGACATAGATAAGTTAGTTTGTTGCGCAGCTTTTTTAATTTCACTGATCAAATCATCTTCAAAATATATTTGTGTTCTATGCATACATTACCGCTCCTTTAAAATTTATACATCATAATTATACATTACATTGGTAGGTTTTATCAATGTGAGCCTTGTTCAATCAGCAATTCTCGGTGATTTAACTTTTACAGAGATAAAATGACTTTTCCAATCATTTTTTAATTTCTCTTCTGCACCCCTATATCCAACCTACTTCTCAACTTTTATTTGGGGTACAGAT
>MAAC01016495.1_pt1 | contig 20027 bp, 20 predicted proteins | sample 1115981 | NCBI WGS metagenome assembly MAAC01 (sample SAMN04961126, study PRJNA320927) | seawater metagenome | isolation source: sample BD02T64 sea water enriched with oil for 64 days | place: USA:Gulf of Mexico | collected 2013-07-27
TTTATGCATTCTATGGAAGAAGGAGGATGGGATCTTTCTAAAGTTTCTAAAGAATCTTTAAAAGAATCTAAAGCTACATTTGTTTTTGGACAAATGAATGAGCCTCCAGGAGCTCGTGCTCGTGTAGCATTATCTGGATTAACTATTGCTGAATATTTCCGTGATGGAGATGGTGAAGGACAAGGAAGAGATGTACTTTTCTTCGTGGATAATATCTTCCGTTTTACACAAGCAGGTTCAGAGGTGTCAGCACTTTTAGGACGTATGCCTTCTGCGGTAGGTTACCAACCAACTCTAGCAACAGAGATGGGAACTATGCAAGAGCGTATTACTTCAACAAAAAGAGGATCGATTACATCTGTACAAGCGGTATACGTACCTGCAGATGATTTAACAGATCCAGCACCAGCAACAACTTTTGCTCACTTGGATGCAACTACAGTATTGTCTCGTAAAATTGCAGAGTTAGGTATTTACCCAGCGGTAGATCCATTAGATTCTACTTCAAGAATTTTAACGGCAGATATTTTAGGTGATGAGCATTATGACTGTGCGCAACGAGTTAAAATGTTATTACAACATTATAAAGAATTACAAGATATTATAGCCATTTTAGGAATGGAAGAATTATCTGAAGATGATAAACAATCGGTTTATAGAGCGAGAAAAGTACAACGTTTCTTATCTCAACCTTTCCACGTAGCTGAGCAATTTACAGGTATTCCTGGTTGTTTGGTAGATATTAAAGAAACCATAAAAGGTTTTAATATGATTATGGATGGGGAATTAGACCATTTACCAGAAGCTGCTTTTAACCTTAAAGGGTCTATTGAAGAAGCAATGGAAGCTGGTGAGAAAATGTTAGCAGAAGCATAAAAAAGCTAAAAGCATAAACTATGTACTTAGAAATAGTAACTCCAGAAACCTCTTTAGTATCCGGTGAAGTAGAATCGGTAAGCGTACCAGGTGTAAACGGTGAATTTCAGATGTTAAATAATCATGCGTCTATTGTGTCGTCTTTACAAAAAGGGAAGGTTGTATTTAGAGGAGAACCTGTAATAACAGAAGGCTTTGAAGACAAATTTACTAAAGACGGTAAAGACACTTGGATTCTTGAAATCAATGGTGGAACTATCGAAATGAAAGACAATAAAGTAATTGTTTTAGCAGATTAAGCATTTCAATTATTAAATATATAATCCCAAATTTACATAGGTAAATTTGGGATTTTTTTTATTTCAATTCTGAAAGTTTATTAAATTTTAAAAAAGGTAGTGGAAACCGTTTTGTCCATATTATATTTACCAAATGTTACCTAAAAAGTTACAAATAAAAGTAGAGGAAAGAAATGCAGTTAAGGCAATGCGCAAGTTAAAGAGTTCGTCTGGTTTAATTGATTTTTCATCAAATGATTATTTAGGGTTTAGCAGTTCCTCTAAAATATTTGATAATACAGCGCAACTTTTAAAAGATAAAAATCATCAGATTAATGGTGCTACAGGTTCTCGACTTTTATCTGGAAACTATTCTTTATACCAAGAGGCAGAAAGTAAAATTGCAAATATTCATAAGGTAGAATCGGCACTTATTTTCAACTCGGGTTATGATGCCAATATTGGTTTTTTCTCTGCAATTCCACAACGTGGAGATTTAATTTTTTACGATGAAAGCATTCATGCCTCTATTCGGGATGGCATCTCCATGAGTAATGCAAAGTCTTATAAGTTCAAACATAACGATATCCAGGATTTAAAAGTTATTGTGGATCGAATAAGAAATAGTAGTAAGTTAAATAAGGAAGATTCTCCAGAGATTTATATAATAACCGAATCTGTTTTTTCCATGGATGGAGATAGCCCAGATTTAATAGAACTTTCGAATTTTTGCACAGAAATTGGTGCTTATTTTATAGTAGATGAAGCCCATGCCTTAGGTGTTTTTGGATTAGGTTTAATACAGCAACTATCTTTAGAAGATAAAGTATTTGCCCGTCTAGTCACTTTTGGAAAAGGATTGGGTTGCCATGGTGCTGCTTTTTTGGGTACTAAAGATTTAAAAAAATATCTAATAAACTTTGCAAGAAGTTTTATTTATACCACTGCATTGCCTCCCCATTCTGTTGGGACAATTATTACGGCCTATGATGAACTTATTTCTTCAAAAAGTAGTGAAAAGCTTCAGGAGAACATACAGTTATTCAAAAGCGAAATAATAAATAAAAAAATGAAATCATATTTTGTTGCAAGTGATTCGGCAATACAATCTTGTATTATTTCTGGGAATGATACTGTAATAGATATTTCCTTAAAACTTAAGGAACATGGATTTGATGTGAAACCCATTTTATCACCAACAGTAAAATTGGGGCAAGAGCGGCTACGGTTTTGTTTACATAGCTATAATACTGAAGAAGAAATATTGAGACTTATCCATCTATTAAGCACTTTTTTAAAATGAAAGAAACCTATTTTATAACCGGTATTTCTACCGATGTGGGTAAAACTATATTATCGGCAATATTGGTGGAAGCTTTAGAAGCGGATTATTGGAAACCAATCCAGGCAGGGGAATTAGAAAATTCAGATACGCATAAAGTGCAATCTTTGGTTTCGAATAGTAAATCGAAGTTTCATAAAAGTGCATATGATTTGTTGACACCTATGAGTCCACATGCTGCAGCCGAGATAGATGGTCTAAATATTTCTTCAGAAAAAATCATTCGACCAAAAACAAAGAGCAACTTAATTATAGAAGGAGCTGGAGGTTTACTAGTGCCACTTAATGAAAAGGAAACCATCTTAGACCTTATTCAGCCAAAAGATAAAGTAATCGTGGTTTCTCGTCATTATTTGGGGAGTATCAATCATACCTTAATGACCTTAGAGCTTTTAAAACAAAAAAAAATAAAAGTCTTCGGAATTATTTTTAGTGGGGATAAAAACACTAGTTCCGAAACCATAATCGAGCAAATGTCTGGTGTTCCCATATTAGGTAGAATAGAAGAAGAGCCTTATTTTGACCCCAATGTTATTAAAGAATATGCAGAACTTTTTATTGAAAAATTAAAGTAAAATTGAATAAAATGAGCCTATCGGAAAGAGATAAAAAACACATTTGGCATCCGCTTACCCAACATAAAACAAGTGCGCCACCTCTAGCTATTGTAAAAGCAAAAGGAGCATTGCTTTGGGATGAAGATGGAAATGAATACGTTGATGGGATTGCGTCATGGTATACGAGCATGTATGGGCATTGTAATGAGGCAATAACTTCTCGTGTTGCAAAACAAATGCAAGTTTTAGATCAGGTAGTTTTTAGTGGTTTTACCCATGAGCCTGCAGTAGAACTTTCGGAAAAATTAATTGAAATATTACCAGACAATCAGCAAAAATTATTCTTTTCAGATAATGGTTCTACTTCTGTGGAGATTGCTATAAAAATGGCATTGCAATTTCATTTTAATAAAGGAGAAAAAAAAGTAGCCTTTTTGGCATTCGAAGAAGGATTTCATGGCGATACTTTTGGGGCGATGTCGGTTTCTGGATTGTCAGTTTATAACGGACCCTTTGAAGGTTTTTCATTAGAAGTATACCGAATTCCAACTCCAAAAGGAGATAATAATAAAGCAGTTTTAGAGCAATTAAAAAGTTTGGTTTCTGAACATGCTATTGCAGGTTTTATCTACGAACCTTTAGTGCAAGGTGCTGCAGCTATGAAAATGCATGATGCAGAAGGGTTAAATCAATTGTTAAAATTTTGTAAAGAAAATAATATACTAACCATAGCTGATGAGGTAATGACGGGATTTGGAAAAACTGGAAGAAATTTTGCTTCAGAATTTATGGAAATCCAACCCGATATTATTTGTTTGAGTAAATCCTTAACCGCTGGATTAGTGCCTATGGCAATTACCAGTTGTACTCAAGAAATTTTTGATGCATTTTATAGTGATGAAATTGCAAAAGGACTTTTTCATGGTCATACTTATACCGCTAACCCATTAGCCTGTCAGGCCGCTATTGCAGGAATTGATTTATTAAAATCTTTTGAAATACAGGAGAATATAAAACAGATTATTGTATCCCATCAGGCCTTTGCTGAGCGGGTTCAGAATAATGATAAAGTTATTAATATAAGACAGATAGGAGTAATTTTTGCCTTAGATTTAAATATTGAAATGGAGCGGTATGGAAATTTAAGGAATCAGTTATTTACTCACTTTATGAAAAAAGGAGTCTTTTTACGTCCATTAGGAAATACCATTTATATTCTGCCTTCCTTTATTATAAGTAAGGATGAATTAGCTATAATATACGATGCGATCGAAGATAGTTTTTCCTTATTCTAATACTTTAATATTTTCAAGTAAATCTATTTCTTCTTGAGTGTCTTCTACAAAAATATTTAAAACAAGATAGCTCCATTCTCCATTTACCTTTTGCGCAACAACAGAGTATAAAGCCTTTTCTTTTGGTCCTTTTACAGGAATCTCAAAAGTTGCATTTCCTCCATCGTTTTGAATGTTGATTCCACCTTTTACATCTCCTTCAATTTCAATGGGTTCTCCTAAAAGTTCTATTGCTTCAGGATTGCTTTTTAAAGTAGTCATGGCTTCTTGATATGGGGTAGAGCTTTCGAAAAGGGAGGTAATACCACTAAACATAGCTCCAGCTAAAACAATGAAAAACAGGATAATTCCAAGGCAGCCTCCAGTAGGTACTACCCATTTCCAATTGCGTGCAAACCAACCTTTTTTATTTTCTTCCATAATTTTCAGTATTACTATTTAAGAACCTTTATTTTTGTTGCAAAATACCAAAAATTGCAAAGAATCATTTCAATAAGTCAAATAAACTCCATTTCAGTAATGGGAAATTCTCCAGATTCTGTTTGGGAGAACTATAATCTAAAAGGTGCTTTATTTCAGAAGAGAAAATTTTCAGGAAAAAGCTTTTGGGTCACACCAGTTTCGGACATTATTGAAGAAAACATCCAGGAGCTTAAAAAAGAAAACCCTAGTTATAATTATCTAGATAGATCTGTATTATTGGCAATTTTAGCATCTAGAGAGGTGTTAAAAAGAACAGCAATACCTCCAGAAAGTTTGGGGATAAATTTAGGTTCTTCTAGAGGAGCTACACAATTATTTGAAAGCCACCACCAAGAATTTTTAGAAACAGGAAAAGTAAAAACAAGAACTTCACCATCCACTACCTTAGGAAATATCTCGAGCTGGGTAGCACAAGATTTACAATCTCAAGGACCGGTATTATCCCATTCAATAACCTGTGCAACAGCATTACATGCAATTATGAATGGAGTTGCTTGGTTGCGTTCTGGTATGGCAGATGCATTTTTAGTGGGAGGAAGTGAGGCTCCTTTAACTGCTTTTACTTTGGCACAAATGGAAGCCCTAAAATTATATGCAACAAAAGAAGGCGACTATCCCTGTGAAAGCATGAAATTCGACAAAAAAAGCAATTCCATGATTTTAGGAGAAGCTGCTTCGGGATGTATTCTTGAGGTTGGAGTTTCTGAAAATACTAAAGCAATTATAAGCGGGATTGGATATGCCACAGAGCCGCTATCCCATTCCATATCGATTACACCAGATGCAGTTTGTTTTCAAAAGTCTATGGAGATGGCGCTTAAAAGTGCATCTTTAAATACGGTAGATGTGGTGATTATGCATGCACCAGGAACGGTTAAAGGGGATCTTGCAGAATTAAATGCATTGCAGAAAACGTTTAAATCAGCATCCCCTTTTTTAACTACCAACAAATGGAAAATTGGCCACACTTTTGGCGCTTCAGGAGCTATGAGTTTAGAGATGGCTGTTTTAATATTGCAACATCAAGAAGTAATACACAACCCATATTATACTAATAAAAAGATTCCAAAGAGCATAAAACACATCATGGTAAATGCGGTAGGATTTGGTGGAAATGCTGTTAGTATTATTATATCAAAACCCTAATTTAACTTTTTAATTTAATTATTTTTGCACCCTATATTTACACTATGAGCGAGATAAAACACGATTGGACAAAAGAAGAAATACTTAGTATTTATAAGCAACCTTTAATGGAATTACTCTATAAAGCATCTACGGTTCATAGAGAACATCACGATCCTAATATAGTACAGGTTTCCACCTTAATTTCTATAAAAACTGGGGGTTGTTCAGAAGATTGTGGCTATTGTCCACAAGCCGCTAGATATCAAACTAAGATTGAAGGAAATGATTTAATGACGGTTCCTCAAGTAAAAGCACAAGCTTTACGAGCAAAGGAATCTGGAAGCTCTCGAGTTTGCATGGGTGCCGCTTGGAGAAATGTGAAAGATGGAGGAGAGTTTGACCAAGTTTTAGAGATGGTTCGTACCATCAATAAATTGGACATGGAAGTGTGTTGTACTTTAGGAATGATTACTGAAAATCAAGCAAAACGTCTTGCTGAAGCTGGACTTTATGCTTATAATCATAATTTAGATACTTCTGAAGATTATTACGAGGACGTAATTTCAACCAGAGCTTATCAAGATCGTTTAGATACTATAGACAATGTAAGAAAGTCTAATGTAACGGTTTGTAGCGGTGGAATTATTGGAATGGGTGAAAAAATTGAAGATCGGGCAGGAATGTTAGTTGCTTTGTCCACTTTAGATCCACAGCCAGAGTCCGTACCAATTAATGCTTTGGTTCCTGTGGAAGGAACACCTATGGAAGATATTAAAAAGGTTTCTATCTGGGAAATGGTGCGAATGGTCGCTACTACAAGAATAATTATGCCAGAAACGCAGGTGCGTCTTTCTGCTGGAAGAACCGATATGAGTAGAGAAGGACAAGCGCTTTGTTTCTTTGCGGGTGCAAATTCTATTTTTGCTGGGGATAAATTATTAACCACTCCAAATCCTGATGTAAATGAGGATATGAAAATGTTTGAAGAACTTGGCTTAATACCACAAAAGCCTTTTACTAAAATAGTGCAACCCAAAACAGTAGAAGCAGAAGATTCTAATTTGGAATCTTTAGGGGAAAAACCACGATGGACTCGACCAGACCATAAAATAGAACGTAACGAAGAGGCGAAAAAAGCGGCAAAGATTAGTAACTAGTTTTAATAAGATTAAATTATTTTAAAAATCCTTCTCATAAATTATATATGAAAAATTTATTTCTTGTTTTTATCACTTTTACTCTTGTTATTTCTTGTTCTTCAGATGATGAAGAAAATTGTAGTATACCTCAAAATGTCTCTTTTTCTATAGCAGATGAAAATTATGCGATATTTAGTTTTACTACAGAGAAGAAATGGCCGATTACGTTAATAGAATTTGGAGAACCAGGATTTGAACTTGGTGTTAATGCAATTGGAATAAGTCAATATATTCCTTTACATATCGGATTAGGGGATTATAGAAAGCACGTATTATATGATTTGGAACCTAATAAAGATTATGAAGCTTATATAAAACAACAATGTGAAGGATTAAGTACTAGTGAGTATTATGGCCCTATATCATTTACAACTTTAGTTTTAGGAGAAGGCTGTACCCAACCAGACTTCTTAGTTGCCTTAGAGAAGACAAGTAATACTATTTTAATAGATTGGGAAGGCTATAATAAGGAAGATTGGTTGGTAGAAATAAAACCACTTGATGATGAGTTTTATAATACTCATTATGTTTCTGAAAAACCTTTTTTAATTGAGGATTTAACACCCGAAACGGAGTATTATATTAGTGTTAAGACGAATTATTGTGAAGGGTATTTTGAAACTAGCTCTCCCTCTAACGTAATAACAGTTGTTACAAATGAATAAGATACTAATACATTTTTTTTGTAATTATTTAATCAACTCTCTAACTTTTTCATATACCAAAAAGCTTTCCCAGCCTCGGTAGAGTAAATAGTCCACCAACTTTTTTCTTTTCTTCTGAAGATCTTTTTCTGAAGCTAATTGTAAAAGACGTTTATCGGCTAAGGTGTCAAAAGTTGAGAGGTAATCACTTTCAGAAATTTCTTTAAGTGCTAAATTTATATTGTATTTGGAGATGTCTCGAAATTTCAATTCTCTTACAATACGCATTTTTCCCCATTTTTTATGATGGAACTTTCCTCTAGCAAAAGCCTGAGAAAACCGGGTTTCATTGAGAAAATTATGTTGTAGTAAATGTAGAATAATAAGGTCTACTGCTTCAGGAATCATTTTCATGTCCCTGAGTTTTTGTTGCACTTCTTTATGGCAACGCTCTTGGTAAGCACAGTAACCTTCTAGACGAGAAGTAGCTTCGGCAACAGTATAGGTTTTTTGAGAAATCAATAAATGGATATTTGTATAAATCTACGTAGTTTGAGTGATTTTGCAAAGTAAAATTGTATCGAAAATTAATTAATGGGCATAAAAAAACCTTCCAAAGTTTTAACTATGGAAGGTTTTAGATTTATTTAATTTGAACATCATCTTTATCATAAAAATGATATTCTAGATATGTGTAAGCATCTCTTGGTTGAATTGTCACCCATTTTTTGTGCTCCAAAAACCACTTGGTTTGTTATCTTTTTATAGTCTTTTTTAAATAGACCCTTAAGTTCATCGGTCATTTTATTAACCAGAACTATCGGAGCTTCAATTTCGGTAGATTCTCCATTATTTGGATTTTCTTCCCGAGTTTTAATATTCATTTCCGGCCGAACACGTTGCCTTGTTATTTGGATTAATCCAAATTTACTTGGCGGGAGTATTTTGTGCTTTGCTCTATCGTCTTTCATTTCATCACGCATGTGATCGTACAATTTTTTTCTATTGGCTGCACTTGCCATGTCGATAAAGTCAATTACAATAATACCACCCATGTCTCGCAACCGTAATTGTCGCGCTACTTCACTTGCAGCAATTATATTAACTTCTAATGCAGTATCCTCTTGATTTTGTGATTTATTGCTTCGGTTACCACTATTAACGTCAATTACATGCAATGCTTCGGTATGTTCTATCACTAGGTAAGTTCCCTTACTTCCAGAAACAGTTCTTCCAAAGGATGTTTTTATTTGACGTTCAATCCCAAATTTTTCAAACATGGGATTTTTAGAATCGTAAAACTTTACAATATTCTCTTTATCAGGTGCGATACTTTGCACGTAATCTTTTATTTGTAAGTATAGTGTTTCGTCGTCTATATAAATAGAAGAAAACGAATCATTAAACACATCTCTAATAATAGATGCGCCTCTATTTAACTCACTTAACACCTTTGAAGGTAGATGTGCACCTCGTAACTTCTTAGACATCGCGTTCCAGCGATCCATAAGGTTTTCTAGATCTCTATCGAGTTCAGCTACTTTTTTACCCTGAGCTACAGTTCGTATAATAACTCCAAATCCTTTAGGTTTAATGCTTGTTACCAAGCGTTTTAACCGTTCCTTTTCTTCTTTAGATTCTATTTTTTGAGAAATAGAAACTCGATCTGAAAAGGGGACCAATACAATATAGCGTCCAGCTATTGAAAGCTCTGAGCTTATTCTTGGTCCTTTAGTAGATATGGGTTCTTTTACAATCTGAACTAATATAGATTGATTCGACTTTATTGCATGATTTATGCTTCCGTTTTTATCAATCTCTTTTTCAAATGGGAAATTCTTTAAAGAATAATCTTTAAGTTTACCTGTGCTTACACTTTTAACGAATTTTAAAAGAGAAGAGATTTTTGGTCCCAGGTCATGATAATGCAAAAATGCATCTTTTTCATATCCTACATTTACAAATGTAGCATTTAGACCAGGGACAACTTTTCGGGTTTTGGCGATAAACACATCACCCACCGAAAACTTATTGTCATCTTCTTCCTTATGTAATTCAATTAGTTTTCCATCTTTTAAAAGGGCAAAATCAACTGTTTGCGAACCGGATCTAATAAATAATTCGTAATTCACTTTTCATTAATTTTTATCCATCCCGAAAATCGAGACAAATGGATTAAACAATATTTTATCACAGGTTTTTTTACTACCTATATATAGGTAGATTTTTAACCCGTCGAAATCAATTTTATTTAATTAAAAAATAAATCAATTTCATTTTCAAAGAACGTTTCTTGATTTTTAAACTAGGACAGTAGTATACTACTTCTTAGTTTTATGGCGATTAGCACGACTTCTTTTCTTACGTTTATGAGTCGAGATCTTTGCTCTTTTTCTTTTTTTACCACTTGGCATAGTAATATTTTTAAGTATCCCGATTAGTTGGGAATGGTTATTATTTTACCTTTACATTCGTTTTTACTCCTTCTACAAATACTTTTGCAGGCTTAAAAGCTGGAATATTATGTGCGGGGATTTTTATTGTAGTATTTTTAGAAATGTTTCTTCCAGTTTTTTCCGCTCTTTTCTTTACGATAAAACTTCCAAAACCTCTTAAATAAACATTGTCTCCACCTTCAAGTGAATTCTTCACTTCGTTCATAAAGGTTTCAACTGTAGCTTGTACATCTCCTTTTTCCATACCTAATTTGTCTGAAATTTTTGCTACGATATCTGCTTTCGTCATTCTGTAATAATTTTATTAATATTAATCTTCTTTTTTCAAGATGGCAAATATATGAATTTTATAATCAAAAAATCAATCCTTAAACCATTAAAATATAATTAGATAAAGGCTAATTTGGTCAAATGCCAAATAGCACAACACATTTCAGTAAAATACTCATATTGTGGTACATAGATCATAAAAGAGAATTGCCATGGCGATTAACTAAAGATCCTTATGCAATTTGGCTTTCAGAAATAATATTACAGCAAACAAAAGTTGCTCAGGGATTACCTTATTATAATGTTTTTGTTTCTACATTTCCTACGATTCATGATTTAGCAAATGCACCTGAAGAAAAAGTTTTAAAACTTTGGCAAGGATTGGGTTATTATTCTCGAGCTCGAAATTTACATTTTACTTCCAAATACATTTCCAAAGACTTAAAAGGAATATTTCCAACTAGTTTTAAAGAATTATTGAAACTTAAAGGTGTTGGAGATTATACTGCTAGCGCAATCGCATCTATTTGTTTTAATGAAGCTGCAGCAGTAGTAGATGGAAATGTTTATAGGGTATTGGCTCGCTTTTTTGGAATTTCTACACCTATTAATAGTACGCAGGGAATTAAGGAATTTAAAAGTTTGGCGCAACAATTAATAGACTCTTCACAGCCAGGAACTTTCAACCAGGCAATTATGGAATTTGGTGCAAGACATTGTACCCCTAAAAATCCAGATTGTACTTCCTGTATATTTAATGATAAATGTGTAGCACTTCAAAAAAAAACAGTAGCAGATCTTCCTGTAAAATTGAAAAAGACTATCGTTAAGAAATGGTATTTTAATTATTTTATAATTCAATCTGAAGGAGAGAACATTATACTTCAGCAAAGAACCAAAAAGGGAATTTGGCAGCAATTGTATGAGTTTCCACTTATTGAAACGGATAAAGAAATAGGATTGGACCAATTGCAACAATTAGAAGAATATAAAGAGTTGTCCAAAACACATTCCTTTTCCTCTATAAGACTTTATAATGAGAAGTCTATAATTCATAAACTTTCACACAGGCATTTGCATACTCGATTTTGGGTAGTAGAAACCAAAACTAACAGTGTCATGGAAATTCCATTAGCCTCTATTACTAAATATCCAGTTCCAACTTTAATCGAAAATTTTATAACAAGTTATTTCGATTTAAAAGTTTAATTACAATAACAAAAAAATAGTTATATTTAAATCACAAAATATAACTTTGCAGAAATTAAAAATATAATTATTATGAGTGGTACCATTAACAAAGTGATTCTAATTGGACATACGGGAGATGAAGTAAAAATGCACTATTTTGATGGTGGCGGAAGTGTTGGTAACTTTCCATTGGCGACTAATGAGACCTATACAAACAGAACTACAGGTGAAAAAGTGAGCAATACTGAATGGCATAATGTTGTGGTGCGTAATAAAGCTGCTGAGATTTGCGAAAAATATTTAAAAAAAGGAGATAAGGTTTATATCGAGGGACGATTAAAAACTAGAAAGTGGCAAGATGACCAAGGTAAAGATCGATATACTACAGAAATACATTGTACAGATTTTACTTTTTTAACTCCTAAATCTGATGGTGGAAGTCCAAATCCAAATGCAGGTGCCAATCAAGGTCAATCTAACCAAGTGCAAAAACCTGCTCAAAATACAGATCCAATTAAACAAGAGGAAGACGATTTACCTTTCTAATTAGTAACGAAACCAATATTTTGGATATAGAACCTCCTAGTTTATTTTTAGCAATTCTTTTAAATGGTACCCCTATTACAAGTATCATTATACTATTAATTTTATTAATCTGTTCTGCTTTAATATCTGGCGCAGAAGTTGCTTTTTTTTCATTAGAGCCTTCAGATTTTGATGAGGAATCTTCAGAAAAGAAAGAGTCTAAAAAGTTAGAAATTGTTGAGAAGCTTTTGTCAAAACCAAAAAAGTTATTGGCGACTATTCTAATTGCTAATAACTTTATAAACATTGCTATTGTACTTCTTTTTGCTTCGCTAGGGGATCTTTTGTTTTTAGGAGTTAGCACTAATTATTATGGCATAAACCTTCGTTTTATTACCGAAGTTGGTCTAGTCACCTTTGTGATTTTATTATTTGGAGAAATACTACCCAAAGTTTATGCAAGCAGAAAAAGTGTTTCGTTTTCTCTATTTATGGCATATCCCTTAAAAACCTTAGAAACCATTCTAACCCCTTTAAGTTTGCCAATGCAATCTGTGATAAAGTCTATAGAGCGTAAGTTTGGGAATAAAAAACATAATATTAGTGTGGATCATTTGTCCCAAGCTTTAGAATTAGCTTCAGATGAAGATACTACCAAAGAGGAGCATAAAATTCTTAAAGGAATAGTAACCTTTGGTAATACAGATACCAAAGAAGTGATGAAGCCTAGATTAGATGTTTTTGCAATAGATGAAACCGCATTGTATGAAGATATTATGCCGGAAATTATTAGCCACGGATTTTCTAGAATCCCTGTCTATAAAGAAAATATAGATACCATAACTGGGATTTTATATGTTAAAGATTTAATGCCTTATATAGATCGTCAAACTTTAGATTGGAATACCTTATTAAGGAAGCCTTATTTTGTCCCTGAAAATAAGAAACTGGACGATTTGCTAAACGAATTTAAAGAAATGAAAATGCATATGGCGATCGTTGTAGATGAATATGGAGGAACAAGCGGTCTTATTTCTTTGGAAGATATTATTGAAGAAATAGTTGGGGAGATTAGTGATGAGTTTGATGATGAAGATTTGATCTTTTCAAAATTAGACGATTCTACTTTTGTTTTTGAAGGTAAAACAGCTTTAAAAGATTTCTATAAAGCAATTAAATTAGATGATCCAAAGTTGTTTGAAGAACATAAAGGGGAGTCGGAAACTATGGCGGGATTTTTATTAGAAATAACGAGAGGTTTTCCTAAAAAAGGCGAAGTAATAAAGTTTCATAAATATACGTTTACTGTGGAAGGTTTTGAAAACAAACGAATAAATCAAATAAAGCTTTATATAAATAAGTAGTATGCGTTTTTTATTAGCACTTTTTTTTATCCTAGGTATAGCATCATGTAAAGATGATGTAATTATTAAGCCAAAAGCAGAATTAAGATTGGATTATTCTAATGCAAGTTATAAAGATTTTTCAAATGATTGTTTTTATAGTTTTCAGAAAAACGAAAGAGCGATACCTAAACAAAAAAGGAATTGCGGTTTAAATTTACACTATCCTAAAATGAAGGCTACGCTGTATTTATCGTATCATAGAGTAAATAATTCTAATTTAGATTCTTTATTGAGAGATGCTCAAAAGCTAACCTATGATCATGCGATAAAAGCGGAGAGTATACCAGAACAGCCTTTTGTGAATCCTGACCATAATGTATATGGTATGTTTTATATGATTAATGGAGATGCAGCAACTCAAGCGCAATTTTATGCAACCGATAGTCTAAAGCATTTTATCACTGGGGCATTATATTTTGAAGCCAAACCTAATTTTGATTCTATATATCCTGCAGTTGTTTATTTGAGAAATGATATTCGGAAAATAATGGAAACCTTAGAGTGGGAACCTGAAGAGTAGATTTAAAAAAATCTCTATAACATAAAAAAACCATCCCAATTAAGGATGGTTTTTTTTATATTTTAATATTCCTGAATTAGAGGGAATTTAATTTATGCTTTTTCTGCACAACATGCTTTATTACAATCTTTTTTGCAAGCTGCCATTTTTTCTCCTTTAGCGCCTTTTTTACCCTTCTTACAATCTTTAGATCCCTTTTTGCACTCTTTCCCTTTATGATCACATTTTGTTTTGTCTTCTCCTTTAGCAAAATCTGTAGAGAAAGATTCTACGGTTTTCATATCGGAAACAATATATTGCTCGCTAGTTTTAGATACTGTTTTTTCAAGAGATGTAGTAGTAACTTTAGCTTCATCATACTCTACCATTGCTAACTTCGTGTCAAAATCTACAGTAGCAGATTTTACCCCATCCATTTTAGAAAGTTTCTTTTCGATAGTTTTTGCACATCCTATAGCACAGGTCATTCCGTCAATTGTAAATTCAGCTTTTGCAATTGTTGCATTTGCATCCATTTCTTTAACAGCTTTAGTTTCAGTAACCTCAATGGTTTCTATTTTTGGTTCTACTTCATTTTTGCATGACCAGAGTACAACTGAAAATAATGTAATTCCGATTACTAATTTTAATGTTTTCATAGTTATGTGATTGAATTTATTTTAAACAAAAATAACAATTGTTTCCACTATATTATTTAATTGTGACATTTTTGCAAAATAATTAACATATTATATGCTTCAGAAAAACAATAAATGGATCTATTTAATCATACTTTCTTTAATATGGGGGAGTTCCTTTATTTTAATTAAAAAAGCGTTAATAGGTCTTACTCCTCTTCAATTAGGCTCTTTGCGGATTATTATTTCTGGAATAATTTTGTTTTTTGCAGGATTTAAAAGCCTAAAAAACCTTTCTAAAAACACGATAAAATGGTTAGTGTTATCTGGGTTTTTGGGAACATTTTTTCCTGCATTTTTATTTGCATTTGCTGAAACTGAAATTGATAGTGCAATTGCTTCCATTTTAAATTCGATAGTACCTATAAATACAATTATTTTGGGTTTTGTAGCTTTTAAAATATTCTCTAGTCGAAGACAGATTATTGGTGTTGTTATTGGTTTTATGGGAACACTACTCTTAATTGCTAATGGGGCATCTATAAATCCAGATCAAAACTATTGGTATGCAGTTTTAGTGATTATCGCTACCATTATGTATGCACTAAGTGTGAATATTATAAAAAGACATCTTCAAAATGTACCGGCAATTACCATTGCTGTTGGTAATTTTGCTGCGATTATGATACCAGCGATAATTGTACTTATCTTTTCTGGCTTTTTTACTTCAGAGGTAATTCAAGCGCCAGAGTTGCCAATGTCGTTATTTTATATTTTACTACTCTCATTATTCGGAACCGCAATTGCCAAGGTATTCTTCAATAAACTCGTGCAAATGTCAACTCCAGTTTTTGCGTCTTCGGTTACTTATTTAATGCCTATTGTGGCTGTTATTTGGGGGCTTTTAGATGGAGAAGGGTTTGGTGTTTGGCAAGTAGTTGCAACACTTATTATTCTATTGGGAGTGTATTTGGCAAATGCTAAAACCAAATAAATTTAATTTAAGTCCTTCATTAAGAGATTTTTTGTTTTTTTTTCACGAAATTTAAGGTGTTAATTAATTAAAATACAGTAACATGGAAAAAGTGTATTTGAAATGTGGTTTCGGTATAGCTGGAACTATGATTGCTTATTTTTTAATTTTAAAATTAGTTGGATTGCATGAATATCCAATTCTCAGTGCTGCAAACGGAGTAATAATGGGAGCAGGAATATTTTTAGCATTAAAAGATTATAAAAGAAAAGCAGATTCTTTTAAATATGAAGTTGGTTTTCAGTTGGGAATTGCATCTGGAGGTATTGCCAGTTTTATATTTGTTCTTTTTATGGCAATTTATATTTTTTACTTAGACAAAAACTTTGCTTTAAATATACTTGATTCTTGGAATTTAAACTTTGATAATGGAGCTCAAATATTACTATTCTCCTTATTTATAATGAGCTGTTCTACCTGTATAATTCTAACTTTTACCTTTATGCAATTGTTAAAAGAAACCATAAATCCCAAAAAATAATATTCTGGGATTTATGGTTATATTTTATTCAAAAGTATAGGAAGCTCTAACAACTTCTGTAACTCTAAAATACCCATAGGCATAATTTTCAGGATCTGTTAGATTGATGCAGTTTCCTTTAATTTCTGCAGGAATGGCGCTAAATGGATCTCCTCCAGTATCGTATTGTTCAAGGAGTAAGCTGATAAAGTTGTAATAAGTTTCTGAGATTCCATACAGCGAAATATCAACCACATCACCAGGGCGAAAATTATCGTCATCTTCACCATTGTCATTATCTTTTTCATAGAAATTAAACATTTCATTTCCATCTGTAAATTCATCTGACATGTCTTCTAAGTTTTGAAATAATTCACCTACTTCCTGAAAAGAACTTAAATAGTAATTTTCAATGTTTGGAGGATCATCAAAATAATAGGTAACTTCTAAAGCTTCGTCATTAAATCCTCCGTCATAAGATTGTTCAATTCGATTAAAATCTGGTACAGGATACAACATCTCTTCTGCGGTATAAATCTCATTGTCATAAGATACTTCTAATAAATAGGTATGATTTAAAATAGGTTCAAAATTTGATATTGTATACCTGCCATCTTCTTGGTCGTTAAAGATATAAATACTGCCATTTGTTTCATTAGTAACCTTTACCATAGCACCAGAAACTGGGCTTGGAGTGGTGTCGAAATATGGAGTTGACATACTTAATTTTATGGTTTGATCATTTCCAAGGGTACCTTTTTCCCAATCTAGAGACGCCTCAATTACCAAACGAGGTTCTTCTGTTTGCACATCTACATCTACAACGTCTTCACAAGAAAACAATGTAATACTGATAGAAATTAGAAGTAGGTTTTTTAATTGTTTTTTCAAGGATATATTATTTTTAAAATACATAATTTCTGAATTATTAAAATTTGAAGTTATAAGTAACCGATGGGATAATACCGAAAATAGATAGTCTTGTCGCTTCATTTACACCTGTATCTTGGTTTTGTGAAAAAGAAATGGAAGCAGCATTTTTACGATTATATACATTGTAAATACCAAAAACCCACTCTCCTTGCCATTTTCTGTTTAGATTTTTGCTTGGAGTATAGGTAGCTGCAATATCTAAACGATGATATGCAGGAAGTCGGTCAGAATTTCTGTTTGAATAGCTATTAATAGAAAGCCCTTCATATTCGTATTGTCCATTTGGATAGGTGACAGGTCTTCCGGTCTGAAAAACAGTATTGGCACTAAACCTCCAGCGATCAGTAAATTTATAGGACCCTGTTATAGAAATATCGTGAGTTCTGTCGTGAGCTGTATTGTACCAATTTCCATCATTAATACCTGGGCCACCAGCATCTCCTCCTGGTGTTCTTTGTTCCGATTTAGCTAGAGTATAAGCAAACCAGCCTGTAAATTTACCTTTGTTTTTTCGAAGCATAAGCTCCAAACCATAGGCTCTAGCTTCACCACTTAATATTTCAGTTTCAATAGTATTGTTTCCAATAAGGTTGGAACCATCGATATAATCGATTCGGTTTTCGGTAGTTTTATAATAGGTTTCCGCTTCAAAAGAATAGGTTTTATTTTTAAATTCTTTGTAAAATCCTAAAGCATATTGATTGGATAATTGTGGGTCTATAAATTCTCCACTGGTAGTCCAAACATCTACAGGTGTTACAGAAGAGGTGTTGGATAATAAATGCATGTATTGTGCCGATCGAGTGAAACTAGCTTTTAGGGAGGCATTTGTGTTTAGTTGGTAGGAAAGCCCTAAGCGTGGTTCAAAATTTCCAAAGCTTTTTATTACTTCTCCTTTATCATAAGCTGTTTCTCCTATTGCTACACCACTTTCGTAAATCCCTAATTCTTCATTATAAACTACAGGGCGATCGTCTTCATAAATAGTCATGGACTGTCCTCCCAAACGATTAAACATACTATAGCGTAATCCATATTGTGCTGTAAGTTTATCGGTAATATTGTGTTCTGCGCTAATATATGCACCGCCTTCAAAAGCTCTTTTTTGATCTAATTTCAGATAATTTATAGGTGATTCAGGGCCTGTTGGATGAATTTCCCCTGGATTTAAATCGTAAGAAATACCACTTATACCAAAATCTAATTTTATTTTTTCATTGGCATAATATTTAAAATCATATTTTAAATTATAATTTTCAATATCTGCAACCCAATCCAATTCTACAAAATCAAGAATTATTTGATAGTCATATTTACTATATATAAAGGATAGGTTGGAGAACAACCTGTCGTTAAAAATATGATTCCAACGGAGGTTTCCAGTAACATTCCCATAATTATTTGTGATGATATCGTCTATATTAAATTGATCTCTTCCGTAATATCCAGAAAGGAATAGTTTGTTATTGGAATTGATCTCATAATTGGTTTTAAAATTTAAATCATAAAAACTAAGTTTATCGTCTTCTAAATCTTCAATATATTTTGTAAAAACATGAGCATAGGTTGCTCTACCTGCCAAAAGAAAGGAGCCTTTTCCTTTAAATGTAGGAGCTTCTAGGGTAAGTCTACTTGATATTAAACCGATTCCACCGTTTAGTTTAAACTCCTTTTTGTTTCCGTCTTTTTGCCTAACGTCTAATACAGATGAGGTTCGACCTCCGAATTTTGCAGGAATATCTCCTTTATAGAGCTTTATATCTTTAATGGCATCATTATTAAAGACAGAGAAGAATCCGAAAAAGTGTGAGGTGTTATAAATAATAGCTTCATCTAATAATACAAGGTTCTGATCTACAGCACCACCTCTTACATTAAAACCCGAAGATCCCTCACCATTATTTGTGATGCCTGGGAGCATTTGTATGGACTTTATAATATCGACCTCTCCAAGAACAGCTGGCATTTGTTTAATGGTTTCTGCTCTTAATTTGATAACGCCCATCTGTGGGGTTTTAATATTTAATCTTTCGGTATCGTCTTTTGCGACAATAATAACTTCATCTAAGACATTTTCAGATTCCTTAACTTCTAGGTTGAGAGTAAGATTCTGGTTTAGATCGATTTCTTGGTTTACTTCGGAAAAGCCTACATAAGAAACTACTAGGGTATACTTTCCTTCTGGAGCAGTTATGGAATAAAATCCATATTCGTTGGTAATGGTTCCAATGGAAGTTCCTTTTAAATAAACGGTTGTTCCAAAAAGAGTTTCTCCATTGGCTTGATCGCTGATGGTACCATGTATCGTGTGTTTTTCTTGAGCAAAAATGATACTACTGAAGCATAAAAAGCCCAGTAAAAAAATGTTTTTCATTAGTTGGTTTTAAATTTTGATTGATAATTTTTTATAAGACTACCTAAGAACGCATTCGTAACTTCTATTGTACCTTTTATTTGTTAAATAAATATTAATAAAGACAAAAGAAAAATTAATGTGCAATAAATCAAGGAATTAAGAAGGCAATTATTTTAATTAAATGTGTAAGGAATTGGAATTAGTGGTAATTTTGTGAATTATTCTGGTTTAAATACGGAATATATAGAGGGTACTAAAACGCAATAATTGATTTTTTAAAGAACGGTTTGCAAATTAAGTAATATACCCTATATTTGCACCCGCTTTTACCCTAAGGTGAAAGGGATTAAATAAATTAAAATAATTAAACGAAACGCTATGTTCGCAATTGTAGAAATAGCAGGGCAGCAATTTAAAGTTGCAAAAGATCAAAAAGTCTTTGTACACCGTTTAGCTAC
>MAAC01019349.1_pt1 | contig 20013 bp, 23 predicted proteins | sample 1115981 | NCBI WGS metagenome assembly MAAC01 (sample SAMN04961126, study PRJNA320927) | seawater metagenome | isolation source: sample BD02T64 sea water enriched with oil for 64 days | place: USA:Gulf of Mexico | collected 2013-07-27
CTCCACAGCGCACCTTCAGCATCCTGTAACAACACCCCGTCCAGCTCTTGGCGACCAAGCCGTGTTCCGGCATAACGCGCCCGGATTTCTTCCAAAAAACTGCCCGCCAAATAAGCCCGATTTACCTCTGTCGGGGCATGGGTCACCACGGTAGATGGGTTCTCCATAATCCCCTTCAGAACCGGCACGTTACGCGGTGTTGTCGTCACGCATTGCCGTGGGGTCTCTCCCAGACGCAGGCCAAATTGCAGCATATCCCAGCTGTCCTGCGCCTTTTTCCACTTCGCCAATTCATCCACCCAAGCCGCATCAAACTGCGGTCCGCGTAAACTCTCTGGCTCATGAGCAGAAAATGCCTGCGCCATGGCACCATTAGGCCAGATTAACTGCCGCTTGCTGGCGTGCCAGTCTGGCCTGCGATCCGGCGGTGAACAGGCCATGATCCCACTGTCTCCGAAAATCATAACGTCCCGCACCTGATCAAAGGTTTCCCCCACCAGCGCCACCCGGCTTGACCGGCCTGCATCCAGCGGTTTGTCTCCCTCAACCTCGCGGCGGACCCACTCAGAGCCGGCGCGGGTTTTCCCCGCGCCGCGCCCCCCAAGACAAATCCAAGTGCGCCAGTCACGGCCGCCCTGCGTCTGCTCTGGGGGCAGTTGATGTGGGAAGGCCCAAAACTCAAACAAATAAGGAAGCGCCATCAGCACTTTCTCATCAAGTCCTCCCAGAAACATCTCCAGTTCCTGAGGCGTTGCGCAGGCAAGCCAGTCTGCGCCCGATCTCAGATCTTGCTTCTCCGAGATCAAGCGCATATCCGGATCCACCCTTGGCGACACCTTCAATTTTTGCTCTGCGCTGTTCAACTTTTTGCCTTTCACTGATGAAAAAACCCACCGCATCCATATAGATGCGGAGGTCTTTCTTCATGTCGCTGTTCGCCGGCCCCCCGCCAGCCTGCAGCTGCTTCACCTGATCCCACAGAAGGGTTTCTGCGAGCGTGAATAACTCTTCCGCCGACGACAGAATTTCTTCCGTCGACAGATGACCTGTATCGGGTGTGATAAGTACCATTGTGTTGTAAACCCGCCTCTCATGCTATCCGCACGAGCGAAATAAGAAAGCGGCCCCAAGTTGCCCTGTTCCGCTTACCCACTTCTTCCAGCTTGTCACAAGTTATACATAGGACCGTTCGATAAGTCAAGCAAAACACACGCATAAGTAGAGTGCGCACAGCGTAACAAACTGTTAATAAACAACATGATACGCCTTATTTTCAAGGTGAAGTACATGCATTTTCAGCCCCCAAAAAATGCAAAAGGCCCGGCAATTGCCAGGCCTCAAATGCGTATTTCGGAAGGTTATTCCGACGCGCGCTGCGCCTCAATCTCACGCCATTTCACAACATTGGCGTTATGTTCTTGCAAGGTCCGCGCAAAAGCATGCCCGCCCGAGCCATCCGCGACAAAGAAAATGTAATCCGTGTCATCCGGGTTCAAAGCCGCCTCAATCGCCGCCTGTCCTGGATTGGCAATTGGCGTTGGCGGCAACGCATCGATCACATAGGTGTTCCAAGGCGTATCCGAGCGCAGTTCAGATTGGCGCAAACCACGCCCCAAAGCGCCCTGCCCCTTGGTGATCCCATAGATCACCGTTGGATCCGTCTGTAGACGAATACCTTGATTCAAACGGTTCACAAACACGCTAGCAACCTGTGCCCGCTCAGAACTCACACCAGTTTCTTTTTCGATGATCGAGGCCATGATCAACGCCTCTTCCGGCGTCTCATATGGCAGGCCATTGGCACGGTTCTGCCAAGCTTCAGCTAAGATTTCAGACTGCTTCTGCGTCATCTGTGCCAAAAGCGCATTGCGATCCATTCCGACGCGTACATCTTCGCCCAAAGGCGCAAGCGTGCCTTCAGCAGGGATTTCTTCCACCTCACCCGCCAAGAAATCGGCGCTGCGCAGAGCATCCACGATCTGCCAAGATGTAATCCCCTCAGCCATGGTGATCCGGTAGCGTACAGACGGATCATCACGCACCTCAGTATATGCCGCAGGCACCTCATCCTCAGCTGGATTAAAGCTTAGGACTTCAACATAACGGTTGGTCTCAGGATCCAGCTCGTTCACTTCAAGCTTGGCGCGTAAAATGCCAATGCGATAGTTGATTTCCGTGCCACAGGTTGAACGCCCATTACCGGTCACCACCTCGTTGATATCAGCCATCGATGCGCTAGAGGGCACCAGAAAGCTCCCCGCCTTTAGCATATGACTGCGGCCAGAATATTGCGTCCCAGCCGAAAAAATTGCCCGGCTGGAGATCGCATTTTGAGCTTCAAGACTGTCAGCAACATCGCCCATATCAGAGCCCCCCTCAACGCGCAGGCAAATCGCCTGTGCCAAGGGGCCAGGGGTCGTGTATTGCTTCTTTCCCCAAGCGACCACACCAACCCCAGCAAAGGTCAAAACACCAATCAGGGTCAGCGCATTAGCTGCAATGTGACGCGCAAACATCAGTCGCGCACCTTACCAACAACCAAGGATGCGTTCGTTCCGCCAAAGCCAAAGCTGTTGGAAAGCGCAATGTTGATGTCACGTTTCACAGCCGTCAAAGGTGCAAGGTCCAACGGGCTTTCAACAGCCGGGTCTTCCAGGTTCAAAGTTGGCGGAGCCACCTGATCGCGGATCGCCAGTACACAGAAGATCGCTTCAACCGCACCAGCTGCGCCCAACAAGTGGCCAATCGCGGACTTCGTGGATGACATCGTTGCTGTATTAGCCGCATCGCCCATCAAACGTTCCACCGCACCCAATTCAATTGTATCAGCCATGGTCGATGTGCCATGTGCGTTGATGTAATCAATATCAGCCGGCTCAACCCCTGCACGCTTGAGTGCCGCAGACATAGACCGGAAACCACCATCACCATCAGAAGACGGCGCCGTAATGTGATAGGCATCGCCAGACAGGCCATATCCAAGAACCTCGGCGTAAATCTTCGCGCCACGGGCTTTGGCGTGTTCATATTCTTCCAGAACGACAACGCCAGCGCCCTCGCCCATCACAAAGCCATCGCGATCACCATCATAGGGGCGCGACGCCGCCTTAGGATCATCACCACGTTTGGTGGACAGCGCCTTACAAGCGTTGAAACCCGCAATGCCAATCTCAGAAATCGGGCTTTCAGCCCCACCAGCAATCATCACATCCGCATCATCAAGCATGATCAAGCGTGCCGCATCGCCAATCGCGTGCGCACCAGTGGAACAGGCTGTCACAACCGCGTGGTTCGGGCCTTTAAAGCCATACCGAATGCCCACTTGGCCAGAGATCAAGTTGATCAGCGCAGAGGGGATAAAGAACGGGCTCACACGACGTGGACCCTTTTCTTTCAACAAAATCGCAGTGTCGGCGATTGAGGACAGGCCACCAATGCCAGACCCGATCATCACACCAGTCCGCAGGCAACCTTCTTCATCACCACCCTCTTTTGGATCCCAACCAGCGTCTTTTACCGCCTGATCCGCCGCCGCAATACCGTAAAGGATGAAATCATCGACCTTACGCTGTTCTTTTGGTGCCATGTAAGCATCCGGGTTGAACGTCCCGTCAGACCCGTCACCGCGCGGAATTTCGCACGCGTATTTCGTGGTGACACGTTCCGCATCAAAGCGCGTGATTGGCCCAGCACCAGACTGGCTGTCCAAAATCCGCGCCCATGTGGTTTCAACACCATCCCCAAGTGGGGTAACCATTCCAAGACCTGTGATAACTACCCGACGCATGGCTCTGCCCTTTTTATTGTCGTTTCCTCTCAGGTTCATACCGTGCAAGGCCACAATGGGGCAAGAGCCACAATGTATTCGGGACGATGTTAGGTGTATTTTCGCAATTTTGATCAGAAATTTGCGCAATCTTTTGCTTTATGACGGCGATCCCACAGACCTTAAATCAAAACACCAATGTGACCGAGCAGCCCGCAACCGTTGCCAATGCATCATCTTTGTCCCAATGCCCGCCTCTATTGTTGTCATAATGCTCTTTCAACAATCCCGCACCAAGTGCCACCGCACAGCCCGCCCACGCCGGAGCGCCCAACTCTTGTGCAGCCCACGAGGCAACACCACCAGCCGCAAAATGACGTGCTTTGTCGTCGCTGCTGCCTAAACATCCCGCAAGCGGGAATGTGCAAATCACACCTATTACAATTTTACTGACGACTGACTTACTGACAACTAACATCCCGCGCTCCTGATTTCCGATAGCCGGGCCAAGATGGCGCGGCGTGTTCCCAGAGCTTTCAGCCCTGTCTTCAGAAAAGCGCGTTCTGCCGCCTTAATACTTATTTAACTCTGAATAGGAAATCTAATGGGGCTTGGGCAATCTAAACCTTAACAACTGGTTAACTGACTAGGTGACGATCTTTCTGCTGCTGATTTCAGGCTGACAAAAGAAACCGGCCACCGCTGATGAGCGATGGCCGGTAAATCCGTCTGTGTTTTCTGAGCTAAGGTCAGATAAACTCTGCGGTTGTTTGTGCGTCCGGTATGGCCGCTCCCAACGCTTCTTCAAGGTCGATGGTTTTACGGAACAAAGCCCGCCCGACAACGGCACCGTGGATATTGCCAACATATTTAAGCCGCGACAGGTCATCCACTGTACGTACCAGACCACTTGCGATCACAGGTGTCAGCGTTTCTTTGGCCAGCGCCGTCAGAAGACCAAGCGACGCATCAAGCTCAGACACATCTGAATCGATATCTGTGATCTGAATCGCTGCAAACGGTGTGCCTTCGTAGGCTTTGATAAAGTTTTCCGGCTCAAGGGCTGATTTATTTTTCCAGCCTTCGGTCATCACGCGGCCTTCCCAGACATCAACAGCCAGAACAACCTGATCTGGGTGGGCCATGGCGAGCGCCTTAACCAGATCCGGATCCTGAGCAGCCAGTGTCCCGATCACGATGCGCCCTGCACCTTTTTCGATCCAAAGATCTGCTTGTTCCTGGGTACGTATCCCACCAGCAACCTGAACATTGACACCAGAGGTGCGAATGATCTCTTCGACAATTGCCGCGTTCTGATCGTCACCGACAATGGCGTCGAAATCTGTAACTTGAAGCCACTCAGCACCCGCGGCGGCAAATTCTTTTGCCTTCTCAACCGGATCTACATGCCAGATCATTGGTTGATCTAGGATACCTCTTGTAAGGCTGACACAATGGCCGTTCTGCAGCTCAATCGTCGGATAAAGGATCATTGTGGCTACCTTTCTGTTCTTAATGTTTTCTCTGATACTAGCATGAAACACTTCTTCTGCAGAATCTTTGGAGTCTCTTCCGACAAGATTTATTCTCAATGCGACTTCGGCCTCAGCAATTTAAGGGCATACGGCCGTAAAGTACCCGAAACAGCCCCGCAGCGGCACATACGGCCGGACCACTGAAAATATGATATGATGCCCCTGTCGCATTGCCGTTTGCTTTTTCAGGCCTGCCTGACACGGCCGGACGTCACACCAGAAAGGGGAGATCCCATGATTATGCGCATATTTCAGGTCGTAACACGGCCCGGCAAAGAAAGGGAGTTTGGCAGGTTCTTTCATGAAACCGCGATTCCTCTGATGCAGAACACCAAAGGCATTGTTTCTGTTTTCCCAGGCGCCGCCAGAGAGGACAGCCCAAGAGAATTCAGCTTTGTCATGATCTGGAAGGACCTCGAGTCCCTTAAGAATTTTGTAGGCAACGATTATCAGACCCCGCATATCGATCCTGCGGAAGATGAACTGGTCGAGTCGCGCTCAATAAAGCATTACGATTTAGTAGAAGCCTGATCGAACCAAAGCTTGTTCTAGAGACGAAGCATCATCAATAGTCGGAGCCCCTCGGGATCGCAGGGGAATCCGTTCTTTGGCTAAGTAAACCGGCCAAACGAAAACGGCGCCCCGTTGGGACGCCGTTCTCAAATTCTTCAAAGACGTTTAAGCTTAGGAAGCTTCAGTGATGAATTTCACTGCGTCGCCGAAAGTCTGGATAGTTTCAGCTGCATCATCCGGGATTTCAATGCCGAACTCTTCTTCGAAAGCCATAACCAGCTCCACTGTGTCCAAGCTGTCTGCGCCCAGGTCGTCGATGAAAGAAGCATTTTCAGTTACTTTTTCAGCTTCAACACCAAGGTGCTCAACAACGATCTTTTTTACACGATCTGCGACGTCGCTCATATTATTTCCTCACTTAAGTGCGGGGATTATCCCCGTTTCTCTCCGATTGGCCCGGCGTCCTACTGAGGTTTGCTTATTGCATCCCCCGACACGGCTAACCCGCGCCCCGGTAAAATCTGCGTGGCCTATAGCACATCAGATGCATAAGGCAAACGCTTTCGCAAGCCCCGCGGTGCGGGGCGTTGCGTTACAACATGGCCATACCACCGTTCACATGCAAGGTCGAACCTGTAACATATGCGGCCTCAGGGCTTGAAAGATAAAGCACCGCAGCCGCGATTTCCTCAGGATCACCCATACGAGCGGCAGGAATTTGTGCGTTAATTTTTTCTTTCTGATCGTCGGTCAATTTGTCGGTCATTGGCGTTGCGATGAACCCGGGCGCCACAGCATTCGCAGTGATTCCCCGGCTGGCGACTTCATAAGAGATCGACTTGGTCATGCCGACCATGCCGGCCTTAGAGGCCGCATAGTTCGCCTGCCCTGGATTGCCCGTCGCCCCAACAATGGAACTAATATTCACAATCCGTCCCCAACGCGCTTTCATCATCGGGCGCATAACACCACGACACAGTCGCATGGTGGAGGTCAGGTTCACATCCAGAACCGACTGCCATTCCTCATCCGACATGCGCATGAACAGCTGATCGCGAGTGATACCAGCGTTGTTCACCAGAATATCAACAGATCCCATCGCCGCAGCCGCAGCCTTTGGCAGCGCATCCACTGCCTCTGCGTCAGACAAATTGCACGGCAAAACATGTGCGCGTTCGCCCAATTCCGCCGCCAATGCCTCCAAAGGCTCAACCCGCGTGCCGGACAGGCCCACAGTCGCGCCCGCATCATGCAACGCCTTTGCAATAGCGCCACCAATGCCACCAGAAGCCCCGGTAATCAGCGCGCATTTTCCAGTCAGATCAAACATCTGAAATTTCCTCTTCATTATTATTCTGTCTCGTTTTCTTAGAAAGAAAACGGTCCGGAGTTTTGAAAATTCCGGCGTTAGCCTTCAATAGCGGCCTTCACATCGTCAGCCGTGCCAATCGCTTTACAGGCGATCGTTTTATCAATCCGACGGATCATGCCTGATAGCGCCTTACCAGCACCAATCTCCCAGATCCCCGTCACGCCTTCACTCGCCATAAAGGCAACTGATTCACGCCAACGCACAGAGCCCGTCACCTGCTCCACCAACAGGCTGCGGATCGTGGTCGGATCAGAAATCGCACTTGCACGTACATTGGCAACCAATGGCACCGCAGGACGGTTGATTTCAATATGAGACAAGGCCTCTGCCATGGCCTCAGCAGCGGGCTGCATCAGAGAACAATGGAACGGGGCAGATACCGGCAGCAAAACGGCACGCTTGGCGCCGCGACCTTTGGCAATCCCAATTGCACGTTCAACCGCTTCCTTATGACCAGACACCACGACTTGGCCTGGGTCATTGTCATTCGCCGCCTGACACACCTGATCATGCGATGCCTCAAGCGCCACCTCAGTCGCGGCTTCAAAATCCAACCCCAACAAAGCCGCCATGGCACCAACACCAACAGGCACAGCCTTTTGCATTGCTTCGCCACGCGTGCGCAACAAACGCGCCGTATCCGCGATCGAGATCGCACCAGCCGCAGCCAATGCCGAATATTCGCCCAAGGAATGGCCCGCAACAAAGCTTGCATCCGTAATCTTCACACCTTCGGCTTCCAACGCACGCATCGCCGCCAAAGACGTCGCCATCAGCGCCGGTTGTGCATTTTGCGTCAGCGTCAGGGTTGCCGCATCGCCTTCCCAGATCAGATCCGACAGTTTTTCGCCCAAGGCCTCGTCAACCTCATCAAAAACAGCTTTCGCGGCAGGATAGCTATCCGCAAGCGCTTTCCCCATCCCAATAGCCTGGGCGCCCTGCCCCGGAAATACAAATGCACGCATATTAATGCCCCTCAAAGTGATTACTTAACGCTGGGATACCCTGCCCAGCGCCGCCTCGCAATGGTTTAGAGGCCGAATGCTTGGCTCAAGGGCACGGCAAACTTCCAAACAATACCCATTCGCATACAGATACACAGCCCTATTGCCCTCCCAGATATCCAGATTAGGTTTTACGATCTTGTTGAAATGATCTGAAGGCAAGTGGCCAGTTACAGCAAACACTCAAATGGCTGCTATGCGGGCGAAGCGGTCATTGGCGCTATCAAACATGGGGAATGTGCGAACACCTGTCCTCGCGGAGATGGGCGGCTTTGCAACAGTATCTTCAATACTGGTTACCGTACCACATACACAGAACATTTTGCGTGGCTTGCAACATATCCCGCATTCGACGCAATGATATGCTCCATGAAACCGGGGACATGAGACGCCATAACGATCAAATCGACGCCCATGTCGTTAGCGGCTTTGATAAGAACCGATCCGAGATCAGCAGTAACGTCAACATCTACCAATGATTTAGCTTCAACCGAAACCCCAACCCTTTCCGCAATTTCGTTGGAGTATGCCAACAGCTTTGCTTCGAATTCCTTAGGATTGTGCGCGACTTCGTTTGGTGCAGTATCCGTCACTCCAACAATGGTGAGCTTTGCACCGTTAGCCTTTGCCAAGTTCGCCGCCTCAGACATCGCTACATTGAGAATATCTTTATGTGCCAGATCTACGGGCACCATTATGGACTCTACCATTTGGATCTCCTTTTTTGTTATAGCATTATAGCTATTCCCTGCGTGGACGGCCTTGATCTATCGCAACGACCTAAGAGGCACCGCGCGTGGAATGTCGAGTTGGGCTCGAAACGAAGTTTACTACGTTTCGTACAACTGATCGGCACTGAATGCTCCGGTTGTTGCCTTCCTTAGAGTTCCGCACAATGCTCTCACATCACGCAAATTTGCACATACCTCGCGCGCAGGCGCCAATGGCAATGCTTATATGTTCACACTATTTAAGCCATGCAGATTAAGCCTGACAGGAGCCGTCAATGCCCGCACATAACACCGCCACCCGCTTTGGGTCCGTCGCGAAGTTCTTTCACTGGGGCACCGCGCTCCTGATCATCTCGCTGATCCCCTTGGGGATTATTGCGGATGGCATGGCCTATGACACCTCGGAACTTCTGGCACGCAAAGCTTTCCTATTCCAGATCCACAAAACGCTTGGCGTTTTGGTGTTCTTTTTCGCCCTTGCGCGTATCTTCTGGGCCCTGACCCAACCCAAACCGACCTCCCTTCATCCAGACCGCAAGGCCGAAACCTTCCTTGCGGAACTCATCCACTGGCTGCTCTATGGCTCACTTGTATTGGTGTCGCTGACCGGTTGGATCCACCACGCGGCCACCTCGGGTTTTGCACCGATCTTCTGGCCCTTTGGCCAAGATTTGCTCTTTGTCGCCAAGTCAGAATCTGCCGCACATCTGTTTTCTGCCCTACATAAAACCTTCGAACGGGTGCTGGCATTCTCGATCCTGCTGCATGTCGCAGGTGCCGTGAAGCACCACATCATCGACAAAGACGTCACCTTGAAACGTATGCTGCCTGGCACAACAGAAGGCGGGTCACCTCAGCGTAAACACAGCCACAACCCGCTTTATGCAGCCCTCGCAGTTTGGGCCATTGCCTTACCCATCGGCGGTGTCGTGTTCTACTTGCCTAGCCTATCAGACGCCCACGAAATCGAAGCCGTTACACTATCCCAACCCACGGGCAACTGGGAGGTCACAGAAGGCACGCTTGGTATCGCGGTCAATCAATTCGGATCAGAGGTCGCAGGCAGCTTCACCGACTGGAACGCCAGCATCGAGTTCACCGATGACATAACGCAATCTGTTGCCGGTCATGTGGAGGTAAAGATTGCTATCGGTTCCCTAACGCTGGGATCGGTCACGGATCAAGCCATGGGGGCGGATTTCTTTGGTGCCAACCAATTCCCCACCGCAAATTTCACTGGCGACATCGTACCATCGGTGGATGGATATGCCGCCGATGGCATTCTGACCCTGAAAGGCATTGAGCAACCTCTACGCTTTGATTTCGATCTTATGATTGATGAGGACACCGCCGAGATGACCGCAAGTTTCCCTCTCCTGCGCCTAGATTATGGCATTGGCGCCAGTATGGCAGATGAAAGTTCACTTGGCTTTCCGGTAGATGTGGAAATCAACCTGACGGCCATACAGGATCCACAATAACACCGACGTTCTTGCGACAAGAACAAGACGGAAGGCGCAGGACCGATAGTTTTTCGGCTGCGCCTTTTAAACAGGAGTGAATAACACCTTTCCAACGTCACAAATAACAAAGCCCCCACAGTGAAAACCGTGGGGGCTTACGTCTTGTACTCAGAAAGGTGGCTTACTCAGCCTGCCCCGCTTCGATTGAAATCTGGATTGCGACTTCGTCAGATACATGTGGTGCAAACTTACCGAGGTTGAAGTCGGAACGCAGCACAGTTGTGGTTGCGTCAAAGCCAAGCCACGGCTTCTGCGCCATTGGGTTGACCATCGCTTGGTTTAGGACCGCGTCCAAAACAACGGTTTTTGTTACACCGTTCAGAGAAAGATCACCTGTGATGTTGGCGGTTGTTTCGCCAGTGACTTCAATACCAGTGGAGGTAAAAGAAACGATCTCATCGCCCTTTGCACCAAAGAAATCATCGCTCATGAAGTGGCCAAAGCGCTCTTCCCAGCCGGTGAACATGGAGGCCAAGGGCATGGAAACATTTACGGAAGACGCCGCTGGGTCAGCTTCATCAAACATGATGTCGCCCTCAAAGCCTGAGAACATGCCCCAAGTGGTTGAGAAACCAAGGTGGCTATAAGAAAACAGGATCTGGCTGTGCGAGGCGTCCAGATCATATTTTACAGTTTCAGCTTGAACGGCAGAGGCCGCGGTCAGCAAAGATGCCGCGAGGAGAAGAGATTTCATACGTGTGATCCTTTGTGAATACTCCCGACAGAGATGGCGCACCGCAGCGCTTTGCACAATTACGCCTCGTTCAACACATTGTGTTCGTAAATGCGCAGAAGCGGGATATCGCCTGACTTCAACGCAATCAGGCAGGATCGTGAATTAGCTCGAACTCTCTATCTCTCGGCTGAAATTCCAAAGTAACAGAGCCATCGTTCGGGCAGTCGACTTTTTCTCCAAAGTAAAGTGCGAACCGGAATTCTCGTTCATCTTTGAAACTCATGCGTTTTCTACGCCAGGTATCCTCAAGTTCTAATATCCCCGGCCCAGCTGGCATTAAGCAATACTCCACCGGCCCCCAAAGCAGATTATACCCTGAAGGTGTTTCTGATGCTAACTCTTCAAAAAGGCGCCGTGGATTGCGTATTTTGACAACCCACTCCCCCCAACTTCTGTGCCTTGGAACGCATTCTGTAGACATGCAGGAAATATAGTACCGCTCAGGAGATTTTGTCTTCAGGCGTAGGCCTTCCTTAAAATGACCAGAAGCAATCAATTTCCCTTGGTATTTCATCTCGAATGCGCTGCCATGGGAACGAACCGATGAAATCGCCTTCCCATTCATCCCTACGAGTCTCATCTTTTTCCTGTCGATAAGAGAGCAGATTTCGCATGCGAATCTCGCCGCCAATAAATTGTTCGGCCTGCCACTTTTCTGCAAACCTGCGATATAATTCGCTGGTTGAGGGAGCTACACGATGGTTTTCAATGTTTCTATTCATAAATTAATCTATTCCTTTAGCTTAATTAAGAACACACGGTGCTGTCATGCCTTGATCTGTTTGAGCAGAATAATATGTCACCTAATGCGCAGAATATACGTCTAATCCCCACTTGCTCACCCCCCCATTCCGCCCTATAAGGCGCGTTCTGGATGCAAGTATTATGAACCGCGCAGTCTCTCGTGGATGGGTCGCATTCCAGTTAATGACCCCTCCTTTGAAATGCGCCTGAAAATGAACGGAGCACACATGCCGCTATATGAGCATGTCTTCATCGCGCGTCAGGATCTTTCCAACACGCAAGCTGAAGGTCTTATCGAACATTTTGGCACTGTCCTCGCGGACAACGAAGGTAAACTCGTTGATTCCGAGTACTGGGGTGTCAAAACCATGGCTTACAAAATCAACAAAAACCGCAAAGGCCACTACGCCTTCTTGCGTTCCGATGCACCAGCACCAGCTGTGCAAGAAATGGAACGTCTGATGCGGCTGCATGACGATGTGATGCGCGTGCTGACCATCAAAGTTGACGAGCATAAAGAACTGCCGTCCGTACAAATGCAGAAACGCGAAGAACGTGGCGAACGCCGCGAACGTCGCTAATTTTTGCTTGAACAAAGGACTGTAAATCATGGCTTCTAAACCATTTTTCCGCCGTCGCAAAGTTTGCCCATTCTCTGGCGACAATGCACCAGCGATCGACTATAAAGACACACGTCTTCTGCAACGCTACATCTCTGAGCGTGGCAAAATCGTGCCTTCCCGTATCACCGCAGTTTCCGCAAAGAAACAGCGTGAGCTGGCCCGCGCAATCAAACGCGCACGCTTCCTCGCCCTGCTTCCTTACGCTGTTAAGTGAGGACTTGATCGATGCAAATTATCCTTCTTGAACGTGTCGCAAAGCTTGGCCAAATGGGCGATGTTGTCGACGTAAAATCCGGTTACGCACGTAACTTCCTGCTGCCACAGAAAAAAGCGCTGACTGCTTCTAAAGCAAACATCGCCGCATTCGAAGCACAGAAAGTTCAGCTCGAAGCACGTAACCTAGAAACCAAAAACGAAGCTGCTGCTTTGGCTGAAAAGCTCGACGGTCAACAGTTCATCGTGATTCGTTCCGCGTCCGACGCTGGTTCGCTTTACGGTTCTGTTACCCCGCGTGACGCTGCTGAAGTTGCAGAAGCTGCTGGTTTCACCGTAGATCGCAAACAGATCGCTCTGATTGCGCCTATCAAAGACCTTGGTCTGCACCGCATGTCTGTGCGTCTGCACGCTGAAGTAAGCGCTGAAATCGAACTGAACGTAGCTCGCTCGACAGAAGAAGCTGAACTTCAAGCCTCCGGCAAATCCATTCAGGAACTGGCCGCAGAAGCAGAAGCAGAAGCAGAATTCGAAATTGCTGAACTGTTTGACGATATCGGCGCAGCCGCATCTGATGATGACGACGACAGCGGTCTCGTTTCCACTCCAGAAGGCGATGCAGAAGACAAAGCTTAAGCTTTCCTTCGCTGACCTAAAAATTAAAGCCGCGCGAGCCCAGCTCTGCGCGGCTTTTTTATGTTCAAACGGTCATTGCGGTTAGCATTGCCCAATCGGCACCCCGCGCAGGCGGTCCAACACGCTTCCATTCGCATCTACCGCTTTCAAATCAACTGCATAACGAATCTCGCGGCCACCGGAACACGGCGGCAAATAGCCGTCAGACTCGCAGCGCCCCGTGTCGCCCACCGCCCAGCGTAACTAGCATTTCCGCCACGGCCACCCCTGCTGAAAGGCTCACAACAACGGCAACTGTTGACACTAAATGTCTCATTTCAATCCTCCTTTTATATCAGAAACACTGCTGCCATCTTCTACAGGTGCATCGCTGCGCTCCTCTTAATATGCCCAAGGGTAATTACAGAATGCACGATCACAAAGTAACATCGTCGCTCAGACAGAATTGACCCTTGCGTGCAGGCACACAGAGGCCTAAAAGGTGCCCTGAATTACGTGCCTCGCGCCGATGTTTGGCTGTGCGGCTTTTCCAACGAATGAGGACTGACATGCAGGTCACCGAGACCCTTAACGAAGGCCTGAAACGCGCCTACGCGATCACGCTTACTGCCGCTGAACTTGACACAAAAATCAACGAAAAGCTGGTTGAAGCCCAGCCAGAAGTTGAAATGAAGGGCTTCCGTAAAGGTAAAGTTCCTATGGCCCTGCTGAAAAAGCAGTTTGGCGAAAAAGTCATGGGCGAAGCGATGCAAGAAACCATCGACGGCGCAATGAACAAGCATTTTGAAGACTCCGGTGACCGCCCTGCGATGCAGCCAGAAGTCAAAATGACCAACGAACGCTGGAAAGAAGGCGACGACGTAGAAGTTTCCATGTCTTACGAAGCTCTGCCAACCATTCCAGAAGTTGACCTGAAAAGCGTTTCTCTTGAGAAACTCGTTGTCAAAGCTGACGACGCTGCGGTGACTGAAGCGCTGGAAGATCTTGCGAAGAACGCACAGAACTTTGAAGCTAAAGACGGCAAATCAGAAGACGGCGACCAAGTTGTCATCGACTTCCTTGGTTCCGTTGACGGCGTAGAATTTGAAGGCGGCGCTGGTGAAGATTACCCACTGGTACTCGGCTCCAACTCCTTCATTCCTGGCTTTGAAGAGCAACTCGTTGGCAAGAAATCCGGCGAAGCTGTTGACGTAAACGTCTCCTTCCCAGCGGAATACGGCGCTGAGCACCTGGCAGGCAAAGAAGCCCTGTTCAAATGCACAGTGAAAGACGTCAAAGCGCCTGCGGAAGCAGAAATCAACGACGAGCTGGCGAAACAATTCGGTGCGGAAGATCTTGAAGCACTGAAAGGCCAAATCACAGAGCGTCTTGAAGCTGAATACACCGGTGCTGCACGTGCCGTTCAAAAACGCGCTCTGCTTGACGCGCTTGACGGCAAAGTTGATTTCGAACTGCCACCAAGCCTTGTTGAAGCTGAAGCTGGTCAAATCGCGCACCAATTGTGGCACGATGAAAACCCTGAAGTTCAGGGCCATGATCACCCAGAAATCGAAACCACAGAAGAGCACACCAAACTGGCAAACCGTCGCGTTCGCCTTGGTCTTCTGCTGGCTGAATTGGGTCAGAAAGCCGAAGTTGAAGTGACTGACGCTGAGATGACACAAGCGATCATGAACCAGGCACGTCAGTACCCGGGTCAAGAACGTCAGTTCTTCGAATTCGTTCAACAGAACCAGCAAATGCAGCAGCAAATGCGCGCGCCAATCTTCGAAGACAAAGTCGTAGACTATGTATTCGAACTGGCCGATGTGACTGAAAAAGAAGTGTCCAAAGCGGATCTCGAAAAAGCGATTGAATCACTCGACGCTGAGTAAGCTTCTTGCTTCAAAAAAATCAAAGAGGCCGCCCATTTCATTTGGGCGGCCTTTAGTTATTCTATTGACTGCCTTTCTTTAAAATCCGGTCTTGTGCAGCCTGTAAACTTAATGGATGTGGGCCTGCCTTGCCGCTGGCCATGTTTTGTCAAAAGCGCGACGGGCAGACGTTGCCCCTACTACAACTGCCCCCCGTAATTGCGACGAATACCGCACGGGCATCCGCGCTGAGAAGATCGATTCAGGCTTTGAAAAAATCATGCGCGACGACGCCGTCTGAGAAAATGATTAATCCCGGCAACGATCAATGCAACACCCAAACAGCAATCTCAGGAATGCCAGACAACCTGCGCGCCTTTACGTGAAAATGAATGAGGCGGCTATCATGTTCGGTATTAGTCGCAGTGCGCATTATCGAATAAATAGCCGCTACGAAATTCAGATTTATAAATTCGGCGGTGCGTCCCTTTTGAAGATCTCGGAAATAGAAGATCGGATCAAAAGCAGTGTTTCGCAGCACAACGTGCCTAGGGGCTGACTGGGGGACTGAAAGGCAGCCCCCAACAGGAACCCGTTTAGAATATGATGAAAAAGGGAGTAAATGGTGCGGGTGAAGGGACTCGAACCCCCACGCCATAGGCGCCAGAACCTAAATCTGGTGCGTCTACCAATTCCGCCACACCCGCATCCACCGGATCAACTGTCCGGAACCCTCCTTTAGCAAACCTCTGATCGGGTTGCGAGAGCAAAAATGCATCTTCGTCAAAAAAACATTGATCTTTGCAGGGATCTCTCCGCGAACACCACATCTGCAAGACCAGCGATGATGGAAGGTTCTAATATTCCCATGTAGTTCCGCCTTATATATTTGGACATTACAGCGTCGGAAGGCGGCCTGTCTGCATCTATTTCAGCAGAGATCGCGGAATACCTCTGGTAACTGCTCAGACAAATCCTCGGCAATCAATCCCGGTCCGAATTTCAAGGCGCATTCCACATGTAGCCAGGCCCCACTTTGTGCCGCGTCAAATGGTGAAACCCCGCGTGCCATAAGCCCAGTGATGAACCCCGCCAGAACATCCCCAGAACCGGCCGTGGCCAGCCAGGGTGCTGCGCGTTCATATACAGCCGCATTCACAGCTGCCCGCCCACCGGGTTCTGCAATTACGGTGTCTGGGCCCTTAAACAACACCACACATCCAGCGCACGCGCTTGCGTCGCGTGTGGCATCCACTTTTGAATACGCTGGACCCCTTGTGGCCGGTGCTGCCAGTTTCTCAGAAATATCCGGGAAGAGCCGCGCGAATTCCCCCGCATGTGGCGTCAGAACACAGCCCGAATGCAATTGTGCAAACAAGGTCTCATCCTGTGACAGCAACGTCAGCGCATCCGCATCCAACACACAATTGCGCCTGCTTTTTAGGGCGGTTCGGATCAGCGCAGCCTTCTCCTCGCCCAGACCAAGCGCCGGCCCAAGACACAGGGCAGTGATCCTTTGATCTTCCAAGACCTTCTCAAAGGCCACAGCATCACCAACCCGCTTCAACATGATCGCAGTCAGTTGTGAGGCAGCTTCCTGCTGCGCTGCTGGAGGCACGCCAAGAGTCACCACCCCTGCCCCAATCCGCAACGCCCCACGTGCCGCCAATCGCGCCGCCCCCGTATGACCGGGGCCACCAGAGATGATCAGCGCATGACCATGGGAGAATTTGTGGCCGATGTTTTTCTGAATATTCCCAGACGCCATTGTAAGGTGGACAATGGAATGTGCTAGGTTTGCCAAAGCGGCATGTTCTGGAGCATAAAGTGTCCAACCAATTGACTGCGTATGATGCGAATGTGGCTGGTCCAATCCAATATCAACAACTTTCAGCTTGCTCCCTCCCCAATACCCACCCGGATCACGAGCCCCACGACCAAGGTAATGACCAAGCTTTGCACGGTGAAAAGTGACTGTGAGGTTCGCAGGGCAAAAACCAAAATTGCAGCCACTGTCACTGCACAGCCCGCTTGGGGTATCGATGGCAACACGCAGACAATCCCAACGTTGGTCAAACACATCCGATACTGATTGAGGAACAAAGCGAGTGATACCAATGCCAAACACCGCGTCGACTATTAGTGGCTTGCCGTCCAAACTGCGGTAAGTCCCACTATCAAACGGCAGCACCTCCCCCACCTTACTCCAACGATCATAATTCGCACGCGCGTCCGGCGGCAGCTTCTCTGCATCTCCGTACAGAAACACCTCAACAGCCCAGCCGCGATCATTCAGCAGTCGCGCAACAACAAAACCATCGCCACCATTGTTCCCTGGCCCACATAAAACCACGGCCCGCAACGGCTTTTCATCTCGCTCTAAATACTCCGGGGGTCGTTCATTGTTGCGCCATTGGTCCGAGCGACCAATGGACGACGAGGGGCTAGCCCCTCGCATCGCCTCAACTTCCGCAAACGCGGGCCATTCCTCGTAAATCGCCTCAACCACACCAACGCCCGCGCGCTCCATCAGCTCAAGGCCCGTGACCGTGCCGCTGTCAATTGCGGCCTGTTCAATCGCACGCATCTGCGCGGCAGTTAGGAGCTCGGTCATGGGTGTCTTCTCCGGTTCACAATCTTACATTTGCACAAAAAACAGGCATAGTGACTAATTTCAATGCAATCATGCCCTCAATATCAAGCACGGGCTTTGACAGGGATCATAGCGAATAGACGCAGCAGGGGGAACATGCTCTGACAGTCACAACACAGCCAGACACAGGGAATCTCCGCGATGAAAAAAATTGAAGCAATCATCAAACCCTTCAAACTTGATGAGGTCAAAGAGGCCTTACAAGAAGTTGGTGTTCAAGGACTCTCCGTAGTCGAAGTCAAAGGCTTCGGCCGCCAAAAAGGCCATACTGAGCTTTACCGCGGTGCTGAATATGTCGTGGATTTCTTGCCCAAAGTGAAGATCGAAGTCGTGCTGCCAGACGATCAAGTCGATGACGCGATTGAAGCCATTATCGACGCGGCAAAAACTGATAAAATTGGCGATGGTAAGATTTTTGTTTCCCCGGTAGAACAAGCCATCCGCATCCGCACCGGCGAAAGTGGCGACGACGCCCTTTAAGCCACCACCCAGATAACTAAGATAAAGATCGAATGTGACAGCATTCATAGCAAAAAGAGAAGGAAACTCGGATGAACTATACTGACGTTCTGAAGATGATCGCAGACGAAGAAATCGCCTATGTAGATGTGCGTTTTACCGACCCCCAAGGTAAACTACAGCACGTGACAGTGATTGCTGATCAGGTTGATGAAGACTTCCTCGAAGAGGGCTTCATGTTTGATGGCTCCTCCATCGCCGGTTGGAAATCCATCGATAACTCAGACATGAAACTGATCCTTGATCCAGCATCTGCTTATATCGATCCGTTCTATGCTGAAAAAACCCTTGCGATCCATTGTTCCGTGGTTGAGCCAGACACTGGCGAAGCTTATTCCCGCGACCCACGTGGCACCGCGCAAAAAGCCGAAGCTTACCTGAAGTCTACCGGCATCGGTGACGTGGCTTACATGGGCCCAGAAGCTGAGTTCTTCCTGTTTGACGATGTGCGTTTCTCTGTTGAAATGAACAAAGTGTCCTTCCAAGTTGATGCGCAAGACGCGTCTTGGAATTCCGACACAAAATACGAAATGGGCAACTCGGGCCACCGTCCAGGCATCAAGGGCGGTTACTTCCCTGTGAACCCAATCGATGACGCGCAGGACATCCGTTCTGAAATGTTGTCGACCATGAAGAACATCGGCATGAAAGTTGATAAACACCACCACGAAGTGGCGTCTTGTCAGCACGAACTTGGCCTGATCTTCGGCAGCCTGACCAAACAGGCCGATGAGCTGCAGAAATACAAATACGTCATCCACAACGTGGCGCATGCTTACGGCAAATCCGCGACCTTCATGCCAAAGCCAATCGCTGGCGATAACGGCACAGGCATGCACGTAAACATGTCAATCTGGAAAGATGGCAAGCCTTTGTTTGCAGGTGATAAATACGCGGACCTGTCTCAGGAAGCACTGTATTTCATCGGCGGCATCCTGAAGCACGCGAAAACGCTGAATGCTTTCACCAACCCGTCCACCAACTCCTATAAGCGTCTGATCCCTGGCTTTGAAGCCCCGGTTCTGCGTGCTTATTCCGCGTCAAACCGCTCTGGTTGCGTACGGATCCCATGGACCGAAAGCCCGAAAGCCAAGCGCGTTGAAGCTCGCTTCCCTGATCCAGCAGCGAACCCATATCTCTGCTTCGCAGCACTGTTGATGGCTGGCCTTGACGGTATCAAAAACAAAATCGATCCCGGCCCCGCTTCTGACAAAGATCTCTACGATCTACCACCAGAAGAACTGGCAGGTATCCCAACTGTTTGCGCATCCCTGCGTGAAGCTTTGGATTGCCTCGAAGCAGATCATGACTTCCTTCTGGCTGGTGATGTATTCACCAAAGACCAAATCGACGGTTATATGGCGCTGAAATGGGACGAGGTTTACGCTTATGAGCACACCCCTCACCCTATCGAGTACAAAATGTACTACAGCTGCTAATCAGCTTATATCCTTGCAAAAAGGCGTCCTTCAGGGCGCCTTTTTTCGTATCAGTTGCACACGAACCCACCGGACTGGACCTTGTTCATGAACGGATTGTACTGCATGTGACGTTGCCACCCTTCCTGCCACGACGAAACTCCGGCAAAATCA
>MAAC01017094.1_pt1 | contig 20010 bp, 20 predicted proteins | sample 1115981 | NCBI WGS metagenome assembly MAAC01 (sample SAMN04961126, study PRJNA320927) | seawater metagenome | isolation source: sample BD02T64 sea water enriched with oil for 64 days | place: USA:Gulf of Mexico | collected 2013-07-27
AAAGAGATGTTTTTGTATCCTTAGATGATGATAATCAAAGAATGGTAGAGCATGTTATTAATGGAAAGAAGGTGGTTGTATATTCAAAATCTAAAGCGCTTACAAAAGACCCCTTAAGTATTAGTGCAATGGGTGGTATTATTGGGGCATCTAAACTTATGTCTATTGGTCGTTATAGAATAAGTGTGATTGATGAAGGACGATCTCTTTACGATATTGCAGATGGGCTAATTTTAATTGATGGTTCAAAAAAGGTTGGAACCCCATCCTATTTATGGGAAGATGATGAGTTTTGGAGTGAACTAAATAGAAGACAAAAAGCACTTTACGCTATGCCGGTGAACCCTATGATAAGAAAAACGAAAGGGTCAGTAGACGAGCATCATTAAGATTTGTTCAAATAAACCTATTATTTTTTTTCAGTCAATTCTTGAATAATAATAATAATAATAATAATAATAATTTTAGAGTTTTTCTCAAATTGATACAACGGTTTGTGTATGAAACGTAGCGTGTAAAAAGACGCTAACTTTTCGGATAAACACAGAGCCGAATTTTTATACTTTGTTTTTAACTTATCAATCTTTAAAAGCCAAATTTAAAAATTTGGCGGTCTTTGTAAATACACACAAACCTTTCGTAAAGTCTTTATTAGCTATGTTTTATACACGTTGTTAGCCTTTTGTTATTTTTTGTATGAAAACGTTGCCAGATTTTACAGTTAATAAAATTATTTAGTAACCTTTCCTATTGAATAATATATTGCTTCATAAAATTTTTCAATGAAACTCTTCATTATTACTTCTAAACCATCAAAATCCATATTAGTAATATCCTTACCTTTAATCTCTGCGGTTTTGAATGGTTTTTTAAATTGCAGTTGTCCTCCAATAAACATTTGACCATTGTAATATCCACTTCCTAATTTTTGGCCACGATATTTTTTATCTTCTTTTTGAGTTGGATTTGGACCGTGAATTGCCATTTTCATGGCTCTAAGATATACCTCTTGTTTATTACTCTGAATCACAAACCCAATACTCAATACACCATCTACCCCTAAATTATTAGCTAAATCATAACCCAAAGATTCAGATCGTAAAAAATCGTATGTTGCTCCCATATCAAAATAGCGGTAATAATCTGCACATACTGAAATATCTGTTGCTCTATTTTCTATATCACTTAGAAAATAACCTACTTTAGAAACTGTTGGAACAAAATCATGGTAATAGTATTGTCTCTTTTCTGGTTTATTTACAAGCTCATTAATTGTTAATAAAACTACACCTTGTTTTTTAAATTCTTCCTTCATTGTTTCAATAGTTTGCTTGAGCATTTCATTAGCAACTATATTTCCCCCAGTTTCAGTCAATGAAAAATATTCAGTATATACAGCATAGTTATTTGACCAAGACGTGGCTAACCCTAAATCACTAATATTATATGTGATAAGAGCAATAGTATCGGGAAGTTGTTTCTTTGAAGTAAAGAACGGCCATTTACTTCGCCCATCTTTAAAGGATTTTGGCGAATTCATTACTGGCTGTCCAATAATAGTGATATTCTTTTTAATTTTTTCAGCATCTGTCTTAGTAACATATTCTTTTATTGTCTTTTGAGGAAACATCGTTTGAGTTATCAATAATAAACCCAATAAACCAAGTAATTTAATTGCTGTTTCCATAAAATATCATTTAAGATTTTTAGCATTAATTCAATAATTGTTTAAAGTTAATTAATTTTTATAAGTATTTTATCATTGATTAGTGGTTGGTTATAATGAAGGCCAACGGTTTTGTGTATGATTAGTTGCGGGAAATCAGCAATGATTTTCTGCCTTGGCACTAAAGTAATTAATTATACACATCTTAAGTTTACAATCTCTTATATTTATTAAATAACAAGAAAGAACAAAAGAGAGAATTAAGGTTAATATACACGTATAGACCTAGATCTCGTCAACATTGAAAATCCCCTCTCTTTTCTACTTCTACTTCGTACAGTTCTGTGAGACACTAGATCTCGATTTTAAGTAGTTTCTCATTTTTTTAATTACTGCCAATGGGTTGGTATATGAATAGTAGTGGGTTGAAAGGTATTCGTCTTTCAATAGATCACTAAACTTTGTGCAAATAAAATTGCTTTTAATCTAACACTAAAGCCGCTATTATTTTTACACAGTGTTAGCAACTTGCATTTTTAAGAAAGTTTTTAGCAATTTAATTGGAATGATCGTTCTAAATAGTATACATTTGCACTTGGAACGGACGTTCTAATATTTAATAATTAATAATTAATATATAAAATGAGTAAATTAAATGGAAAAATTGCTGTTGTTACAGGAGGTAATAGTGGCATTGGTTATGCGTCAGCCAAAGAATTGAAAGAAAATGGAGCAACTGTAATTATTACAGGTCGTTCTGCCGAAAAGGTAAAAATTGCTTCAGAAAAACTTGGAGTTAAAGGTATTGTTGCTGATGTTAAAAGTATTTCAGCAATAGAAGATTTGGTTGAACAAGTGAAAACAGATTTTGGGAAAGTTGACGTATTATTCGTAAATGCAGGAATTTTTCAGGCTGCTCCAATCGGACAAATAAGTGAAGAAATGTTTGACCATCAAATGGGAATTAATTTCAAAGGTGCGTTTTTCACAACCGAAAAGTTTCTGCCAATATTAAATGATGGTGCATCAATTATAAACTTATCGTCTGTAATTGCTTACACAGGAATGCCAAATACGGCAGTTTATGCAGCATCAAAAGCAGCATTAAATTCTTATACCAGAACTGCGGCAACTGAATTTGCTCCAAGAAAGATAAGAGTAAATGTTATTAATCCTGGACCAATTGCTACACCAATTTATGAAAAAACAGGAATGGAAGAAGAACAATTAAATGGATTTGCAGAAGCGATGCAAAATCGAATTCCGTTAAAACGATTTGGTCAGCCCGAAGAGGTAGCTAAACTAGTTTCTTTTTTAGCATCAGATGATGCTTCATTTATTACAGGTAGTGAATACAACATTGATGGAGGAATTAATATCAATCCACTATTAGGATAAACAATAAAAAAATATCAAAATGAAAACAGCAATAATTATAGCGCGAGTAGTCTTAGGATTACCATTTCTTATTTTTGGAGTAAATCATTTCTTTCCGTTTATTCCACATCCACCAATGGATGGAGTGGCTTTAGATTATATGATGGGTCTTACTAAAGTTGGTTATTTTTGGCCATTATTAAGGGGTCTTGAAATACTCATTGGAATAGCTTTAATGAGTGGAAGGTTTGTTCCTTTTGCATTAGCGGTTTTATCACCAATTTCTTTACATATATTCTTGTTTCACGCTTTTGTATTGTTAGCGAATTTGCCTTTAGCAATCATTATATTAGGTCTGCATATTTTCCTAATTGTTAAATATTGGGATTACTATAAGCAAATATTCACTATGAAGTCAGAACTAATATTAAAATAAATCTAATTATAACGATGCTTCCTTTACAGGGAGCATCGTTATTTAAATAAATAATAAAATCAACATTAAAACGAATTGAAATAGATAAGATGAAGAAGATACTGGAACGGTTATTCTAATTAGCCTACCTTTGTAATAATAAAACTAATAATTATGCCAAGAGTAAAACTTTTTGATAAAAATGAAGTGCTAAATAAAGCAACAGAACTGTTTTGGAAAAAAGGTTATCACGCTACTTCTATTCAAGATTTAGTAAGTTTTTTAGGTATTAACAGAGGTAGTCTTTACGATACTTATGGTGGTAAAAAAGAATTGTTTGATAAAGCATTTCAATTATACCGTACTAACAATTCTAATGGCGTTACGTCCTTTTTTGAAAGACAGAATGAGGTGAAAAAAGGCTTTAGAAAACTATTTGAAATGGGAATAAACGAAACCATTACCGATATAGATCATAAGGGATGCTTTGTAGTAAATACTACTACAGAATTAATTCCGGGAGAAGAAGAAATGTTAAAAATTATCCAAGATAATAAAAAAGTCTTTGAAGGTATTTTCTATGCCTTTTTGCTGAAAGGACAACAAAACGGAGAAATACCAAAAAGTAAAAACATTAAAAATATTTCTAGTCTATTTTATACGTTTTATAATGGACTTAAAGTAGTAGCAAAAGTAGAAACCAATCCAAAAAAATTAATGAAATCGGTTGATGAAATACTGATATTATTGGATTAATTCTGTTTGTTGTGTGCAATTTAAAACAGACTTTAATAATGAATAAAATTTTAAGAATTGGAATTTGTGCTTCCATATTTGCATTCATATTGGTATGTTAAAATCAAGTGAAAACACTATCGAAAAACAAAATGTAATGCAAATTATAAAAAAAAATAAAACGGAGATAGCGAGTATGAACCCAAATAAAAATATTGAAAAACTTAATCTTAAACTACCAGAAATTTCTACACCAGGTGGAAGTTATGTTTCTGTAAACGTTCGAGCTAACATTGCATATATAGCAATTCAATTTCCAATATTAAACGAGGAATATCTTTATCAAGGACGATTAGGAAACGAACTTAATACCGAAGAAGGATATAAAGCAATGCAATTGTGTGCTTTGAATGTTTTGGCGCAAGTGGAAAATAAAATCGGATTTAATAAAATTGTTGGACTTAACCATATTGACGCATATTTCCAGTCAGGTGCTGATTGGGACGACTCACCAATTGTTGTTAACGGAGCTTCAGATTTGTTTGTAAAAGTATTGGAGGGCAAAGGAAAACATTCAAGAGTAATTTTCGGAGTTGAAAAACTACCAAGGAATTTCAGTGTTGGATTAACAGCTTCATTCACAATAGAAACGGAATAAAAAAAACATTCAAAAGACCCTATTTAAAACATAGGACAAGGAATTGCAAACACTATTGATTTGTGCATTTTTAGAAGTCGCCAGATTTTTAAACTTGACTTATCCCCAAAAATAAAATCAAAAAAATCGGCTTGTGTTTATCCGAAATGAAACTGCTTTTTATTTGTACCATGTTTCATGTAAAAGCTTGTTACTAACGGTTTGTGTATGGTTAGTTGCGTTTGTTACGCAACTAAAATAGCAAAAGGAAACCAAACCTTAGGGGAATTCGCAGGATTTTCCGAGTAACACAGGCCCAGTAATTAATTATATACGTTGTTGTAAGGCGTAACTTTTTATAAAAAACTGTTCTTCAAAGCCTAGTTTTAAATATAAGTTTTTCCCCATATTAGATGCTTGTAATGTTATATGTTCATTTCTATTTTCGACTGCTATATTTATCAGCAATTTCATAATTTTCTCGGCATATCCTCTTCTTCTCATTTCAGGTGGTATACCGACAGAATGAATACCCATAATATTGTTCGTTTTATGCAATATTGCTGTTCCTACAGCTATCCCATCGTGATACGCTATATAATAATTAATCTTATTGAGTGTTTTAATGATTGTTTCAGAACTTGTTTTGTACCCAAATGATTTTATAAATAGCTCTGACCAGAGTTTGGCTTCAGTATCTTTTGTAACAGGTTGAATCTTCATATCACTTTTAATGTCAAAAGATTTGTCTAGTGTCAAAGACATACCAACTTGCTCAAATTTCAACTTGAAACCATTAAACTCTAAAATAGCGTCCTCATTTTTGTCATAAATATTCCAAATAGGCAAGGTGATAATTGAAGGTGTAGTGGCTAATTTTTCCTTGATTAAATCAATGGTAGCTTGAGTTATATTTTGATCTAGCCATAGTCTATTTGGCCATTCAGAATCTTTAATTTCACAATATTCAAAATCTGGCGTTTTGTAATACGAGTCAAAGGAGATTCCAGCTGTTTTCCAGAGAGAAGTTAGATTCTTTATATTAGCATTAATTAAGTCTGTTGTTTCTTTCATTTTATATTAATTAAAATAATTCCTGACATCATTATTATAAGGCCTAAGCCTCTTTTAAAAGTTATTGGCTCCATTGGTAAGTTTAACCACCCGAAATGACCAGCAATTATAGAGAATGCTATTTGTCCAAATAATCCTAAAGATATCATTGTTGATATTCCTAGTTTTGGAATGGTATAATAGTATAAACTAATTCCCAATACACTGAATAACCCTCCAGTAAACCATAAATAAATGGGTATTTGTTTTAAATCTGCCAAATTCGGAGAACTCTTTACACTAAGTAATACAAAAGCCGTTGCGAAAACAGTACTGCTAAAAAAAGCAACTACCGATGCCAATAAAGGGTTTTTTAGTAGTATACCTAAGTTAGAGTTTAGTCCGCCTTGTGCGGCTAAAAAGATCCCACCTAATATTGCTAATACCGATAATGATATTTGATTCATAATACTTCAAATAATTCATTTAAGGATTTTCTCACCTTCGGTCGATTTTGGGTGTGGTCTTCATTAGAACGATAACCAATAGTTGCAATTACTGCTGCATTTAATCCTTGTTCGGAAAGTCCTAATATATCATTATACTTTTCAGCTTCAAAACCCTCCATCGGACATGAATCAATTTTTAATTCTGCACATGCACTAAGCAAATTTCCAAGTGCCAAATATGTTTGTCGAGAGGTCCAGTTAAATGATTCTGATTTTGTCATTTCGTTAATTTTCCCTTTCATAAAGTCACCATATACACTGAGATTTTTTATCTCCATATCCTGTGTTTTGGCAGTTTTATTCAGAAAATTGTCTACATGCTTATCTTTGACATTAGTATAATTACAAAAGACGACTAAATGCGACGCTTCAGTTATTTGATCTTGTCCCCAAGAAACAGATTTCAATTTTTCTCTTAAAGTAGAATTCTCTACAATTATAACTTTATACAACTGCAATCCATAAGATGATACTGATAATTGAATAGCTTCCTTTAATTTTTCTAAATTTTCAGAAGAAATTTTTTTTGATGAATCAAATTTTTTAGTTGCGTAGCGCCATTTTAAGTTTTCGATATAGTTCATAATATTCTTGTTTTAAAATTATAAGACAAAAGTATTAGAAGGAAAGACCTCCGGCATTTACATATGTTGATTCAATGATTTTTTTTTAAATATTTACGAATTCTGCTTAGCTGGGTGGGAGTGATGCCTAGATGTGAGGCAAGGTGTAATTGTTGTATTCTTTGGTCAATGTTGGGGTGTTTTGAAAGTAATTTTAAATATCTTTCAGTTGCATTCTCCATAACGAGGGAAACTTCTCTTTGCTCTTTTTCAATTACCCAATTATTTTCCAAATAAGCGATATAGAAATTCTTTAGGTCAATATTGTGATCAATAAATTGTCTGTATTTTTTATAATCAAGACTAATCAGAATAGTGTTTTCCAATGCTTCCAAGGTGAAATTTGAGGGAGTACTTAGAAGGTATGAAACTGTTGAGCCGGCAAAATCAGTTTCAAGAAAAATATTTTTATTATATATATTTCCATCATAATCTGTTACATATGCTCTTAAAGCTCCTTTGCAAACAAAATGGATATTTTTTGCAATCTGCCCATTTCTTAGCAATATTTCATCTTTTTCTAACTCTTGAAACTTAATTATTGATTCAATTAATGACCAAGACTCCACAGAAATTTGAGCGTAACTCTCAAACTTTAATTTTAATTCTGAAATGTATTTTTCTTTTGTCAAACGTGATTTTTTATGACTCACAACGGTCTTGTATATGAGCCGTTTTAATGACTTATATGCGTTGTTGGCAAATGTTTTATTTCTGAAAAATTTGTGACTTCTCAAGCACTTCCTCAGAGGAAAGCGTGTAAATATCTTTCCAGGACTCACTACCATGTTTCGATACATATGCTTCTACTATTTTGAAGCCAATAAAGTACCCAATAGCTCCAGGTAAATTCTCTTTTATTTTTGCATTCCGGCTTCCAAACTTTGAAATCATATTTTGATCAGTAGAAGAGTAATTATTTTTAAAATAAGAAAAAATGAATTCCCATTCTTTTTCTGCTTCTTTGAGTTCTTCTTCTGAATACGCTAAACTCATTGCGGTTGAATAATTCTTATCTTTTTCGATTATATTAAAATATAACTTATGAACGTAGGTAGCAAATCCTTCACTAATACATCTGGCTAACACACTATTTATTGAGTCTTTTTTCTTTGTATTACTGTGTATTTGGTGATTCAATTCATGCGGAAACCATTTAGTTATAGACTTAACATCTTTGATGTCTGATGAAGCAAAATCTATTAACATTGTGCCATTACCTATACTACCTAAATCTGTCGAACTAGGACCATAAAGAAGATACCATTTTCCTATAGGAGAACGTTCAGTAAGTTTTTCAATCCCTTTTTTAATTTTGAATAGTGTCGTAAGAATAATCTGTTTATTACTCTCAGAATAAAACGCCTTGTTCTTTTGATTTAAAGCATTAATATTTTTTATACCATAGTAATGGACTGTTACATCGAAACCATTCATGTTGCCCACATATCCGTCCCATACTTCTTTATATGGATGATATAGAGAATCTTGAAATATCTTCATTCTTTGGACAGAATCTGTAATTAAATGTTTATTGTATAGCGCAAGTTGTTTTTGAGAAATGTCAATTATTTGAAAATTATCATCAAAGCTTTTTTTCTTACTTGGTTTACTAGTACAGCCAATTCCTAATGCTATTACAATTATTAGTATAGTTTTAATGCTCATTTCAAATTTTATCTTCATATCCTTTAATGTTTGCCAACAACGGTCTTGTGTATGGTTAGTTGCGTCGTTAAGCAACTAAAATAGTAAACAAATACGAACCAGAGAAAATTCCGAAGGAATTTTCCAAAAAAGCACTTGCCTAAGCAATTAATTATACACGGTGTTAGGCGCTTTCTTTAATCATCTAGTAATTTACTTAGCACACGTTAATTTTACCTGAAATTATTTAAATAGTTCTTTCAATGGATACCCACTATTTCCACTTGGCAATTGAAGATTCAGAATCATTGTTAGGGTTGATGAAATGTCTATAGGCGAAACTTTCCTTACCGATTCTCCATGTGTTATTCCATTTCCAAACCAAAGTAAAGGAACATGAGTATCATAACTATAACCTGAACCATGAATGGTCCCTTTTACTGAAGATACCTCAATTTCAGAATCATCATCTTGAACTAAACCAGCATCAAAAGTTAGAAGAACATCTCCAGATCTTTTTTGGTGATATCCATTTTGAACGAGCTCCCTTAAACCAAAATTATATTGACTGGTTTGTAAGTGATAGGCAGTTAAAGCACCACTAATTCCTTCAAGATTTACTAAAAAATTTGCGACATCTTGCTGCATACTTTCTAATTGTAATCCTTTTTCAAAGATGGCAGTTCTATTCAAATACAACTGGTCATCCTCAAAATTTTGAATCCATGAACCTTCTCCATATTTAGTGTTTAAATAGTTACTCAATCGGTCTTTATATCTTGCTATTCTAGCGACTCCTGTAGGAATTTTTATATCATTTAAATAAGAGGCTATAGGTACTGCACCATGATCAGAGGTAAGAAATAGTGTATATTCTCCTTTACCAATTTCTTTATCTAAGTATTTTAGAAGTTTACTTATTTCAAGATCTAATCTTATATAAATGTCTTCTATTTCAACTGAATTAGGTCCAAAAATATGCCCTGCTTTATCCGTTACAGAATAGCTAATTGTAAGTATATCTGTTTCTTCATCACTACCCAAATTTTCATTTTTAATTGCATCCATAGCAAATTCAGTAAGCAATGTGTTTCCTGCTGGTGAAAACCCTATCATAAAATATTCTAAATTTCTTTCTCTATATTTCTCTCTAAGTTTTTTGAAGTCATAAGGAAAGGTAGGACTATTTTCTCCAAGAACAATTTCATACTTGTTGTTATCTCCATAACTTTCAGTATAGTTTTCTATCGGGTAAAGCGTATTCCAAACGGTATCTAAATATTTACTCGATTTCTCTAATTTATTAAACTCACGCACCCAATTAGGTAATTCATTCATATAATAAGAACTGGAAACAAAATATCCGGGACTTGTTTCAGTATCATGCCAGTATGCTGCATTAGCAAGATGACCACCAGGTAATACAGCCGCTCTGTCTTTTAATGAAACACTAATTACTTTTGACCTGAAATTAGTACTCATACGTAATTGGTCAGAAATTGTAGTCGTCAGCAGCTGTTTTGGTGAAGCTCCTGTTTTATTTTGATTCTTACTACCAATTAATACTACGGTAGTATCTTCAACACTACTAGCATATTTATTTTCATACCGATTGTACCAACTATTACCTATTATACCATGCATTGCAGGAGTGGTACCTGTATATATTGATGAATGCCCTGGTGCAGTAGCTGTTGGCGTAAAATTATATTGTGTATTTTTATAATTGAATCCATCCCGAATAATTCTTTTAAAACCATCTTCGCTATATTTTGCCTCATATCTGTATAGCTGTTCAGACCTCATTTGATCTACAACGATACCAACAACTAATTTTGGTTTTTTAGAACCTTCAGTTTGCCCATAAGAAAAATTTGAACTAATTATATACAATACTAAAACAGTGATTATTTTTTTTGATTTTATAAAATTATTCATTGTTTTTTTGTGGATTTGGTTATTAAATGAACCTATGTTAGTTATATTTTAGAGACGATAATCTGAGTTTTTTGTTACATTCCAAATAGCTTTTTCGTGGGTGATCTATTTTGTTGGGACGCACCTTTCTAAAAACGCTATTAAAAATGTCCCGACTTTAATGTACCAAAGAGTTAATACTGATATTATAAGTCCAAAAATAAAAGTCCAATCTTGATTAGACCATAATCCATACAGCCATAATAACCAGCTTAATCCTAAAATAATAAATAATGGTCCTAATTTGAAAACATCAATTTTTAGCTTGTAAAAAAGATTTGCCCAAGGGCCAGGTTTTTCAGGGCCAATATACTTTCCTTTAATCATAACATGAAATCCGTCCATTGTCATAAATATTCCATTTGCAAAGGCAAGAATTGTCATTATTATTTTTATTGTCATATATAATTTTTGGTTGTTTTACTATCGTTTGTTTAATTGCGCATAACGGGATTGTATAACGCTTTTTGTTGCGTTGGTTCGACAACGAATTTAGCAAAAGAAACCAATCCTTCTGAAAAATTCGGAAGAATTTTCAGAATAGGCGAGTAGTAGCAATTAACGTTATACGTTGTTAGCAATTGTTATTTTCCTTCATGTTTAAAAATCTCATTTGAATTAACCCAATACACTTCACCTTTCGTTACTCCTTTCCATCCACTATTTGGGGGAGAACTATATCTTTTCGAGAAGAAAAAATAATTATTGTCAGGCGACATATAGGGACAGTAATAATTCCAATCTTCATTTATATTCTCTCCAAGGTTAAAAAAAGCAGGTCTTTGCCATTTACCATTTTTTTTGAAAGATACAGCAAACCCCTTTTCATCAGAATATGTATTGGCAGTTATTAAGAAACTTTCATCTGGTGAAACATAAGTACTTCTTTCTCCTTTTTCAGAATTTACTTCAGAACCAATATTTATTGGAGAGTCAAACTTCCCATCTCCTAAATATTGAGCACGATAAATATCTCTTTTACCTAAACTACCAGGTCTATCGGATGTAAAATACAAACTTCCGTCTGCAACCACAACAGGATATGATTCTGCATATTCTTGTGTTGATATAGGGTGTTGAACTTTTGTAGCTAATTTCCATTTACCATCAATTTTTTGACTTTTGTAAATGTCAGGCTTAGACTTTTTCAAACGGTCTTCGGGACTAATACCAAGAAAATACATTGTATTTCCGTCTTGGCTAATTGTAGGGTCAATTGCAACTGACTCTTTTTCTTGGTCAGTAAACATTTGTATAGGTTTTGGCATATTCCAATTACCATCAACTAATTCAGAATGATGGATAACAAATTTTTTATTAATAATTCTTGTAAAAAATATTTCGGTAAAAGAAGAGTTAAACACTGTATTAATTTCAATGCTGTCTGTGTTAACTATTGTTGGTGCAAATAATTTTGGTATAGCGTTAGGTGGTGGTTGATCTAAATATGGTTGATTAGAATTTGTTTGTTTACAACTGAGCAATATTAAATTTAGTCCAATTACGGATAATAGAAAGTGTTTTTTATTCATTTGTTGTTCTTCTAATAATTGCTAACGGTAATAGTAAGGGATTAAAATACACTTACTTCTCGGATTAGCACTTAGCCAAATTTACAATTTTACTGTTATTTTTCTTTTAACCGTTAAACTATAAATTTGGAGGACTTTGTTAATATGCATTAACATTTGGTTTGGCTAGTAACCCTTATTATTTTTATACTTTGTTAGCTACTGTTTTTATTTTGAATAAGCACCTGAAGAATACGTCAATTCATAGCTATGCGTGTAGATTTCAAAAACAATTCCGAATGGGTCTTCAACATAGCACATTTTGAAGGGCTTGTCATTAGGATAGTACTCTCTAATTGGCATTCTTTGCTTTCCTCCATAAGACAAAATTTTATCAATGAGTTCTTCAATATTTGGGTCTTGCACGCAAAAGTGGAAAAGTCCAGTGTTGAAAGGGTTAAAATCTGGTGCTTGCTTAACTCCATTCGGAAAGGAAAATAATTCAATCCCAATTCCGTCAGATGTTGCTAAATGCGCAATTTCAAATTCCTCCCAATTCTCTCCAAAAACGTCAATACACATTTGTCCAATGGCCGTTTCTTTTTCCTTTTTGACTTTAGATGGTGGCATTACAACATACCAACCCATGACTTCAGAGTAAAATTTTACAGCTTCCTTTATATTCGGAACTGTAATTCCGACATGAGAAAAAGCTCTGGGATAATTATTTTTATTCATAGTTGTTTTTTTGAAATTACTATTCAATAACAGTTACTAAATCTTCTTTATTTTTTCGAACTTTAGTAAGATTGACTAGCCAATCGTTTTTATCGTCTCTATAACCTATTGGGAGCATAACACAGCTTCTGAGTCCTTTTTCTCTTAATCCTAATATCTCATCCAAAACATCAGGGTCAAACCCTTCTAAAGGAGTACTATCAACCCCTTCGAATGCGGCTGCAACGATAGCTTGTGAAAAGGCAATGTATGCTTGTTTAGTTGCATGGTTAAAGTTCTCTTGAGCATCTTTTTGCGGATAACTTTTCAACAACATTTGACGGTAATTTTCCCATCCTTCGTTTTTAAATCCACGAATGGTATTGGTCAAATCAAACATTTTATTAATTCGATCAGCTGTATAGGTATCCCAAGCAGCAAATACAAATAGATGTGAACAATCTGTAATCACTGATTGATTCCATGCTATGGGTTTGATTTTTTCTTTTATCTCTTGATTTGTGATGACTATGATTTCAAAGGGTTGTAAGCCACTTGAAGTTGGAGCAAGGGATATTGCTTCAATGATGTTGTCTATTTTTTCTTGCGCAACTTTTTTACCATTCATGGCTTTAGCAGCGTATCGCCAATTTAATTTATCTAATAATTCCATTTTGTCTATTGTTCCTTTTTGTTTGAGTTTAATATGAATTTTTATTGTTGTTAGAGAGTATCCTTATCCATTCATTAAGCATATCTTTTAATTGGAGAACTTCCGATAATTTGATGTTCTCTGTAAGTAAAATTTTAATGAGCTTTTTAGGAATAGGCGTGGCTTGAGTTTTCAAATTTGTTCCTTTTTCTGTTAACTTAACTATAACATTTCTTTCGTCATTACTAGAGCGGTTACGCTGTAACAGTTTCATTTTCTCCATACGCTTAAGTAAAGGAGACAATGTATTCGTATTAAGGAGCAGCTTCTCTGAAATCTGATTTATAGAGATACTGTCGTTTTCCCATAATACCATAAGAACTAAGTATTGAGGATAAGTAAGCGCCATTTCGTCTAAATATGGTTTATACGCCTTTGTGATAAGCCGTGAAACCGAATAGATTGGAAAGCAGATTTGATTACTTAATTGTAACTGTGTATTGTCCATTAGTTTTTAGTTTTGTTAGCTCTCCATGATTTCCAGGCACCAGATGACCATAAAGCCCAAGCAATTAGTACCGGTTGAAAAAATAGACGAATTAATCGAGCTCTGTCTGAGTCTAAAGCACCAAAGGCATCTTTATCCTCTAGGTATTGGGCAATATTTCCAGGGAAGATTAAAACAAAAAACAAGGCCAAAGCCCAACCCAATCTTGTGCGTTCATTTTTCCAAAAAGCTAAGCCAAGCCCTAATATCATTTCTACTATACCTGATAGTATGACCACTAAATCTTTACTCAGCGGGACCCAATCCGGCACTTGAGCTTGGAAGTCTATTCTGTTAAAAGTAAGGTGACTAAATCCAGCATAGATCATAAAAATGGCTAATAGGATTCTGAAAATGTTTTGTGTTAATGTGTCTTTTTTAAGTTTATTCATATTTTATTTTTTTTAAAACGCGCACAACTATATCGTGCACGATGCAAATATATGCCGTTTTATTTAAAACGAATGTCATTATGGAATAATGTTTCAAATATTTATTAGATGTAGGGAATAGTAGCTAACGTGTTTGTGCATGATTTGTTTGCGTGAATTTAGCGAATAAATAATTAAAAATCACAAGCCTTTGAAGTCCACGAGGTTTTTCCGAAGGAAAAACTTATTAAGCAATTAATTATGCACGGTGTTGTGCTCTCGTTATTTTAATTTTAGACATTAATTATTACATTCCCTGTTTTTTCTCCACTTAATACATATTTGTAAGCTAAAGCTATATCTCCTAGTGGATATTCTCGGTCTATAACTGGTTTAAATTTTTCATTTTTCAAAAGTCCTATAATATAAGGTATTGTCTTTCTCGTGCTAAATGGTACAGGGAAGATTACTTTTTTTCTATTTGAAATTGAAGTTGTGATTGCATAAAATAGATTTTGGGAATTAGGACCCAACTCTGAAGATATATAAACGCCACTTTCTTTTAATAAAGGTTTACATTTTCCAAAAGTACTTTTTCCTACTGCATCAAATATAAAGTCATATCTGCCTTTATCATCTGTAAAATCCTCTTTGGTGTAGTCATAAATTTTATCAGCACCTAAAGACTTAATTAATTTGACGTTTTTAGTATTACAAGTTGCTGTAATTTGGACATCATATTGTCTGACAAATTGAAAGAGAGCTGAACCTATTCCACCTGTAGCTCCATTAATTAAAATTTTTTGCCCAGATTGAATATTAACTTTATGAATAAAAGTATAAGCATAATGAGCTCCTTCCAAACTTGCTACGGCTTGCTTATAATTTATGTTTTCAGGAATAAAAAATAGATTCTTGTCTACTATTGTTACATATTCAGCTTGTGATTCTGAACCTGTGTCATTAAAACCAAACACTTTATCTCCAATCCTAAATGACTGGACATTTTTCCCTAATGATATTACTTCACCAGCAAAATCGGTTCCTAATATTATTTTTTTTGGTTTAAATAACCCTAAAACAAATCTCATAATAAATGGTTTGGCTGTGAGATTTGCACAATCTGTTCTGTTGACAGTTGTAGCATAAACCTTAATTAACACCTCATTGTCTTTCGGAGTTAGTTTTTCAATATTCTCAATTTTTATTTTATCTGAAGAACCATATTTCCTGCGTATTGAGGCTTTCATGTTTTGTATATTTAGTTTTTCTTTAATGGAGCACAACGGTATTGTGTATGATTAGTTGCGGGAAAGGACGTGAGTCATTTTCCGCCGTGGCACTAAATTAATTAATTCGAGTGAATTTCCGCCAAGGAAATTCCGTAGCAATTAATTATACATGTTGTTAGCGACAGTTCTATTCCAATATTTTTTCTATAATTGAATAGAACACTTTTGGTTGTTCATACATAGGGAAATGCCCTGATTCGTCTATCCAATGAATTTCAATATCTGGTCTAGCAATTTTATATTCATAAGTCATAAACGAAAAAATATCTTGTCTTCCAGAAATAATATGAATTGGAGAATTTATATTTTCTAGATCTATTTTTAAGTTAAAATTGTAATTTAATAATTCCGTTGAAAGAATATAATTGGTTTCAATATTTTGATTTCCATTTATTAAAGGAAGATAATAATCAATCCTTGATTTATTATAAACATAAGCCAGTCTAGATAGATGTTTTAATTCTTTTTTTTCTGTTTCAGAAAAGTTACTTGTAAACGATTTACTATATAACGATTCCCATTTTAAATTCTCTTGTGTACCTAACTTGGAGGCAATATTACATAAGGCAACCCAAGCAGAATCAAAATCGAATGTGCCTGGAGAAACTAATATCAATTTTTTTACTCTTTCAGGATATTTAGAAGCAAAAATGGACGCAAGTGAAACTCCATAAGAATGTCCTAATAATACTATTTTATCTATTTTTAAATTATCTAAAACCAAATTGATATCATTTAAAGCGGAATCAATGCTAACGGTAGATTTATCAATTTTCACAGGTGTTGAACGACCTGTCCCTCGTTGTTCGAGTAATATAATTCGATTGTTACTAGACAATGTAGTTGCAACCTTTTCCAATTGCATTGCATTATTTCCTGGCCCTCCTGAAAGTATTAATATTTCTTCTCCTTGTCCATATGTATGATAATAAAGAGAACCATAATCATACGGAATTGAGTCAAGCTTTTGTCCGAAGGAAATGGATATAAATAAAAGTGTGATTATTGTGAGTAATTTTTTTTCCATTTTATTTTTTTAAATTGCCGCTAACGGTTTTGGCTATGATTGCGTTGCGGAGAAATCCGATAGGATTTTTCGGCTAAGCAACGAATTTAATAAAAAGGCTTGGATTTCCGATAGGAAATTCAACCGCAATGAATTATAGGCGGTGTTGGCAATAGTTTTTATTTTGTTTTTTTAATTCAGAACAAATATCTCATTTATATAATTACCAATTAATATCATAAAATAAAATGAAAGAATGATATATGATATAGTTATAACGATATGTACTAGTTTAAATGACATAAGGTTTGAAGAAAAAATGTTTTCAAATCCCTTCTTTTTATATAAGATTAAATAATTTATTAAAAATAGAATTATTGGTAAAGTCAAAGTAATTATTAAATTAATTGGACTTGCTTGTGTTTTAAAATAAAGAATTGAGACAATAGAAAAAAGATTCATTGAGGTGAAAGCAGTCAAGACTAAATAAGTATGAAGTTTGGATTCCTTTTTATTCTTTTATAAAATATTCACATTTAAAAAAACTAAAGATTTATATATATTGACAACTATTATTTTATATGAAAACATATATTTTTTAATTTTAAGAAAAGTTTTTATTCAGAGCGTTTTTTTTTTAATTATTGCCAACGTCGTAAGGATTGAAAAGCATAATAATCTGCAATTGTGGCAACAAGAATAAATATGACCCAACGCATTAAATGAAATTTTAAGAATTTAAATTTACAAAGATGCCAACCGAGTTATCTTACAAAATTGTTAAAGCTTTTGAGTTTCAATGTACCTAAAGTATCCGATACATTTTTAAAATGAAAAAGTTCCAAATGGATTGAGTACCATCAGAGACTCACCTTAACCAATTATTATTTAATATATTTTACTTGAATCCCGGTTTCCAGGCAAATCACGATACCAATCCTCGTCTATTAGTCCTCCACTTGTTGCCCATGTTGAAAAGAAGTGATATGCTTCATTAATAGGATATCCTGCATCAGGAAAGTCAAACGACTCTGGTATATTAATTGCCCAAGGTAATCCATTTGAGGTTTTATAATAATAACCGCTTGCCACGTTAGTTGCATCTGAAGATGTACCAAAAAACTGCGGATCGGCGAGATCTGTTGGTTTATGTCCTGGTAAATGAATCTCCTTAGTTCGATCTCCGTTTACAAAAATAAATGGATTATAAGGAGGATATCCTGTTACATTTTGTGAAACTGGATTCCCAAAATTAATTGCAGTATTGATAGTAGTCACCGGAGATGTATGAGGGAAGGCACTACCTGAGGCTTGCACAACATCGAATACATTATCAAAGAATATTATCGTTGCGCTACTTTGATTTGCTTCAGTTCCATTTCCATTGAGAGTGATAATATCATTTGTGAGATTTCCACCGCTTACGTTCGTTACGTCGTTAAATGAAAGATCATCCAATTGAATTCCAAAGCCATTACTAAAACTAGCAAAGACTCCTTTAATGGTCCAATCTGCTTCTATATCAACCAAAAGGTTAGTACCATTTAGTATATGATCGATTTCATAATCAATTACCATATCATTGAAATCATAGTCTCCCTCAGCTGGCCACAGATCTTCAAAAGCTAGCGAGCCTGCAAAAGTATTTCTTAATGCTCTTAATGGGTCATCAGGGAAATCATCACTCTCATCTGAAATACCATCCCCATCACTATCTGTGCTGGGAGTTACCAGAGGAATACTGCCGGTTTCTATCGCTTCCCATGGATTTGCTGAAACATAAAAAATCAAATCATTAAAGTCATTATCACTGCCAGATGTTCGTGTTTGATCTTCGAAACCATTTAATAAAAGTTGATTTCCGAAATCTGCTAATTGGACGGTATGTTGACGTTGACTTGGATCGCTTTCTACAGTATTGAAATCTATTCGAGAATAAAACTTGGTAGCGTTTACATTTACACCTGTCCCAGTCCACGCATTTTGGAAAAGTACCCAAGATATGCTCTTTCCAGCATCGAAGGTTCCCAACTTTATTTTATCTCCCGCATTGAGCTCACCATAAGAATATAGCAACGAGGCGTTTGGCAGAATAACAAATACAGAATCTATTTCACTCACATTGGTCGGTGGGTTGTTGGTGTCAAAAATATAATATCCCAGAGCGTTCCGATATCCAGCACCTTCAGCAACAAATGTCACCCATACCTCACTAGTATCAAGAATGATGACATCAAGTTCGTTTCCTGAGGTTAGATATTCAGGATTGTAAGTTGGAACTGGTCTAGTTTCGGGGAGAGAGGCATTCACCCCATTCAAAAACTCCTGACTCAAATTGTCTCCATCAGATTCAAGATAATGAGGTAGACCTTTATTCTGTCCTTCATTATAACTTCCCATATAATAGTAATTGTCTGAAATAGGAATAGGGTTAGTTGCATTTCTATTGTTATTTCTCATTGTTCTTGGATCTGGAACTCCTCCAAACTCTAGGCTCATATAAGGAGCTATGGCTTGCATTTTTTGGTTTGCAAAACCTACACTGTGAACTTGAACGAATAAATTTTCTAAATAAGTGGGTACTTGAATTGCAGTACTTAGTCTACCTGTTGAATTGGTAAATGCAGACGCCAAATAACTCCCTCCGAAGTCTGGGTGTTCCGTTAAAAAACTAACTTTAACCCCAGGCAGAGGCTGGCCTGTAATACTCTTCAGATCAACATCAACATTTACCTCTGCAATGGTCAGAAAGTCAAAATTGGCAGGAATGTTAAGTTGTGCCATATCATTGCTTGTTGAATCAGATTGATCTTCCTCTATAACTTCTATGTCCATACTGCAGGAACAAAAAATTAAAGAAAGAATTAATGGTATAATTTTTTTTCTCATGACTAGATATTTAAATTACAGTAAATTTAAGTCACTTTAAAGGTGTCATCTGATGAAAATAGTTCAAAGGTAAATTTTGGTAGACAGCTACCCAATAATTGAAGACAAATGGCATCTTTTACCTTTTCTTTTTGGATTTATGATAAACCTGGAAACGGTTCTATTTAGATTATAGTAAAGTAATTCGTTTAAAATCAATTTAGTTTTCAAATTATTGCCAACGGTTTTGTATATGAAACGTAGCATGTTTAAAGACACTTTAATTTCAGGTTATGTACTTAGCCAAATATAAATATTTTGCTTTTAATTTTTCTCTTTGAAACGTCAAATTTTATATTTGGCGGAACTTGCAAATAAGCACAGATTTTTGGGTTTAGCACTTATTA
>MAAC01016236.1_pt1 | contig 19989 bp, 22 predicted proteins | sample 1115981 | NCBI WGS metagenome assembly MAAC01 (sample SAMN04961126, study PRJNA320927) | seawater metagenome | isolation source: sample BD02T64 sea water enriched with oil for 64 days | place: USA:Gulf of Mexico | collected 2013-07-27
TTATACACTAATACTTCGTGTTGAAGGTGGTGTCTGATCGCGCGGGATAAGACAATTTTCTCGTTGTCTTGACCTTTGCGTTTTAAATCGTCAACGTTGTCGTTATGCCTGATGCGCACAATGTCTTGCTCGATGATAGGGCCTGCATCAAGTTCAGTGGTGACGTAGTGGCTTGTTGCGCCAATAATTTTTACGCCCCTTTCATGAGCTGAATGGTACGGTCTTGCGCCAGGGAATGCCGGTAGGAATGAATGGTGAATATTGATAACCTGATGAGGGTAGTGATCAATAAAATTAGCGCCCAATATTTGCATATAACGCGCGAGCACAATGGTATCGACTTGATGCTCTGCCAGTAAATCAAGCTGTGCTTGTTCTTGTTGCTGTTTATTGTCGGCGGTTATCGGTAGGTGATGAAACGCAATGCCCGCGTTTTCAGCGAGAGACCGGTAGTCTTGATGGTTACTGATGATCAGAGGAATTTCAACGTTCCACTCGCCCGATTGGTAGCGAGATAAGATGTCGAATAAACAGTGCCCGTGTTGTGAAACAAACAGCGCTAATCGGGGTTTAATATCAGAAAAGGCGATTTGCCAGTTCATATTAAGCGTTGAACCAACTTGCTGGGCAAAGGCTTGTTGAATGGAGTCACGTTGAATGGCGAAGTGCTCGAGCTGCCACTCAACGCGCATAAAGAAGTGCTTATCATCGGTATCAACGTGCTGTTCCAAATCAACAATATTGCCATTGTTTCGTGACAGAAAGTCAGTCACTTTTGCGATGATGCCCGGTTGGTCAGGGCACTCTGCCAACAATATAGCGGATGCTTGATTATGCGATGTCATTTTTGTTCTAGTCTGTAGGGAGCGTTGGTGTGAAGCTCATATTGTGGAGTAATTGCAATGTTTTATGGGTGCGCTCCGCTAGAGAGACCTCATCATAGGGTTTTGCGTCAACGTAACCCCACACTGGGTTTGGCCATGCGGCATCTTTTTTATAACGCACGATATGGTGAAGGTGTAATTGAGGCACCATATTGCCTAAAGCAGCGATGTTCATTTTGTCAGCAGTAAAGGCTTTACTTAAAGCATGACTGAGTTGTAATGATTCATGTTGTAATTTTTGTTGATCGATAAGGCTGAGTTGAAAAGCCTCACTAATGCCCGCTTCTCTTGGTACAAGTATGTACCACGGGTAATTCGCGTCTTTGCTCAGCAATAATGCGCACAGAGGAAAGTCTCCAAGGTAATGGCAGTCCTCAGCGAGTCTAGGGTGTAGTTCAAATTGCATTGTTAATCGGCCTCTCGTTTCCAATGTCCAGATTTACCGCCTTTTTTCTCAAGCAAGCGAACGCCCTGTATTGTCATGCCGCGATCAACGGCTTTGCACATATCGTAAATCGTTAGTAAAGCAACTTGTGTCGCGTTCAGTGCTTCCATTTCAACACCTGTTTTACCCGAGGTGGTGACGGTTGTTTGGCAAACAATGCGGTTGTTGTTGGTGTCAGGTTCGAGTTTTATATCCACGTGGGTAATGGGGAGTGGGTGGCATAAAGGCACCAAGTCGGCGGTTTTCTTACTGGCCATAATGCCTGCGATACGGGCAATGCCAAGCACGTCACCTTTTTTATTATCACCATCAATCACACGTTGCAGTGTGGCGGCGTCCATTTCAATAAACCCCTCTGTTATTGCAGTACGGTCTGTGTCGGCCTTTGCGCTAATGTCTACCATATGGGCGTCGCCGGCGGCGTTAAAGTGTGTGAGCTCTGACATATCTAGTGACTTTCTTTGTTTGTTAGCGTGGTAATATGTTGAATTATGACACATTCAAATAGCGAGATGTACGGAGAAATCATGCCGATAAAAGTACTTTATTTTGCCAGTTTAAAAGAGATATTTGGGCGAAGCGAAGAGCAGCTCAGTGTGGAAGGGTTGACGACGGTTGGGGATGTTTGGAAGCGCGTTAGCGCGGGCCATAAAATATCACAGCAAGTTTTATATTCGGTTAATCAAGAATACGCCCAAGCAGATTCTATTGTTAAAGTGGGTGATGAAGTGGCTTTTTTTCCTCCTGTAACCGGCGGTTAAGATGATTAAAGTAACTGACAGTGAGTTTGACCCTTGGCATGAGCTGTCCACGTTCCAGCGTGAAATGAGGCGGGATGGTGAATTTGGTGCATGCGCTAATTTTATTGGCACGATGCGTGATATGAACGAGGGTGATTTGATCAACGGGATGGTGCTTGAGCATTACCCAGGGATGACTGAGAAGCACCTAGAGAAGATAGTGCAAGCAGCGAAAGAACAGTGGGATCTGTTAGAGGCTTTGGTGATTCATCGGGTCGGTGAGTTGTTGCCGAACGACCCCATTGTATTAGTGGCAGTATGGTCGGCACACCGTAAAGACGCTTTTGAGGCCAGTCGTTTTATTATGGAAGATTTAAAGAGCAAAGCACCTTTCTGGAAAAAGGAAAGTCTACGTGCGAGCGATCAGCAGACAGAAAAAAACCGCTGGGTTGCAAAAAACACCAGCGGTTACTAACCGGAATTGTCAGTTTTTAGAAACGAGGCTTGTCGTCGGTAGCTTCGTAGCGTTCGACACTTTCCATGATTTCTTTTGCAGCGCCTTCGACACCTTCCCAACCTTCAATTTTTACCCATTTACCAGACTCTAAATCTTTGTAATGTTCAAAGAAGTGAGAAATTTGGTTTAAAACAATGGCCGGAATGTCTTTGTGAGATTTTACGTCATCATAAAGCGGTGTTAATTTTGACACGGGGACGGCTAATACTTTCGCATCTTCACCGGCTTCGTCAGTCATTTTTAGCACGCCAATGGGGCGACAACGAATCACAGAACCGTTCATTAATGGGACTGGAGTAATAACTAAAACGTCAACAGGGTCGCCATCATCAGATAACGTGTGTGGCACATAGCCGTAGTTGCAAGGGTAGTGCATCGCTGTGCCCATGAAACGGTCTACGAATAATGAGCCTGACTCTTTATCGACTTCATATTTAATAGGATCAGCATGTGAGGGTATTTCAATAATGACGTTAATGTCGTGGGGTAAGTCGTTTCCTGACGGGACTAAATTAAGGCTCATATTATTTCCTATGTTTTATATTTTATAATTGCTGTGCTGCATTATACAGGGGTGCGCTAAATTAATTAAATTTTATACTTGCACCATTCTTATAGGCAGGTTAAAAAAGACGAGTTGTTGTATTTTTGTGTGAATTAAAAATTCTAGATCAATAAAAAAACATCGGGAGAAAAACATGGAGTTGAGTCATTTATTGCCCCCTATCATAGGGTGTTTTGGTTTATACGCAGCCAAGTATGTGTACGGCTTAGTGATGAAGTACCCAGAAGGTGAAGGAGCGGTAGCGAAAATTGCTGAGCAGATCCATCTAGGTGCGATGGTTTTTATGAAGCGCGAATATAAAATGCTGGCTAATGTTGCCGCTGTATTATTTGTTTTAACCTTTATATTTTTGGGCTGGGCAACGGCGCTTTGTTTTTTGATTGGTGCCTTGGCATCGGGGGCGGCGGGCTACATTGGTATGAACACCGCGACTAAGGCGAATGTTAGAACCACCACGGCGGCCCACGTAGATGGCGCAGAGGCCGCGCTGTCGGTTGCTTTCTTCGGTGGTTCTATTATGGGTTTGGCGGTCGCGTCACTCGGTTTGATGGGGTTAGGTTTAATGTACCTGTTCTTTGGTGGCGACCCAGAAACCTCGCACGCGATTCATGGTTTTGCGATGGGCGCTTCAGTCGTGGCTCTTTTTTCACGAGTGGGAGGCGGGATTTTTACTAAAAGTGCTGATGTTGGCGCTGACTTGGTGGGTAAAATTGAAGCGGGTATTCCAGAAGATGATCCGCGAAATCCCGGTGTTATAGCCGATAACGTGGGTGACAATGTAGGCGATGTTGCTGGTATGGGGTCTGATATTTTTGAGTCTTATTGCGGCTCAATGATTGCGACGATTGCGATTGCATCAACCATGTCAGCTGTTTTATTGTCAGAGCTTGGTGCCCAATCAAGTTTAATGTTTTTACCTCTAGCATTAGCGTCTATCGGCTTACTTTGTTCGATAGGGGGAATCATCATTGTAAAAAAGAACGCATCAAAATCACCAGAAAAAGCACTACGCATGGGAACGATGGGGGCATCTTTACTATTTATTGTGGTGGCACTGTTGCTGATTTTAATGATGGACGTGAATACGTATGTCTGGATGGCCGTTTTAGCAGGAGCGGTGGGCGGCATTATTATTGGCCTTGTGACTGAATATTACACCGCTGGCGCGCCGGTTCAACATATAGCGAAATCGGGTGAAACGGGGCCAGCCACGGTGATGATTTCTGGACTAGCCGTGGGCATGCAATCAGTCGCCATACCTGTTTTTACTATTTGTGGAGTGATTGGAGTGGCTAGCCATTTTGCTAGTTTATACGGTGTGGGTATCGCGGCAGTTGGTATGTTGGCAACGGTTGGCATTACCATGGCCATTGATGCTTATGGTCCTGTGGCCGATAACGCGGGCGGCATTGCTGAGATGGGGGGCTTGGGTGAAGAAACGCGCAAGATCACCGATTCATTAGATGAACTAGGCAATACAACCGCCGCGATCGGTAAGGGCTTTGCGATTGGCGCGGCCGCATTGGCTGCGTTGGCCATCATTACTGCGTTTATTGAAACAGTGTCGGCACATGTGCCTGATTTTTCATTGGAGTTGAATGACCCGCAGGTATTAATTGGTTTGTTTATCGGTGGAGTTATTCCTTTTGTCATCGCGGCGCTGACGATGACAGCTGTTGGCGATGCGGCATTTGAAATGATCAAAGAGATTCGCCGTCAATTTAGAGAAATAGATGGCTTATTAGAAGGTACCGCAGAACCAGACACGGCTAGATGTATTGATATTGCGACAACAGCGGCACTTAAAAAAATGATCGTGCCGGGTGTTATTGCGATCAGTGCGCCACCGTTAGTTGGTTTTTTAATCAGCGCAGAAGCCTTAGGCGGCATGCTGTCTGGAGCTTTACTATGCTGCGTATTGATGGCGCTAATGATGGCTAATGCCGGTGGGGCGTGGGATAACGCAAAGAAATATGTTGAAAAAGGCAATCTCGGTGGTAAGGGCTCAGATACTCACACGGCTGTGGTGGTGGGCGATACCGTGGGTGATCCGTTTAAGGACACATCGGGTCCATCAATGAATATCTTGATTAACGTGATGGCGATTGTGAGCTTGGTCATCGCGCCTTTGCTGGGTTAAAGCCTTCTCGTAAACGATACAGATAAGGCAGCTGCATCAGCAGTTGCCTTTTTGTTTCTTAAACCCTTTGTTTTGTTAAAAATGTTGAAGAGCTATCTCCTATAATGCTTACTCCTAAAACTAATAATTTTTCGTATGTTGTCTTATCCAAATATTGACCCCGTTGCACTTTCTTTGGGAAGTCTGAAAATTCATTGGTATGGGTTAATGTATCTGGTGGGTTTTGCGGGCGCGTGGTGTTTAGGGCGTTTACGAGCAAAAAAAATAGGCTGGGATGCAGAGCAAATTGATGACTTAATTTTCTATGCCGCTATGGGTGTGGTCTTGGGTGGCCGGATTGGTTATGTGTTGTTTTATAACTTTCCAGCGTTTACCGATAACCCCCTTATTTTATTTAAAATTTGGCAAGGTGGCATGTCATTTCACGGTGGTTTGTTGGGCGTTATTATTGCCATGTTTTTGTTTGCTAAAAAGTATCAACACCGTTTCTTCGAAGTGACCGATTTTATTGTGCCATTGGTGCCAATCGGTTTAGGTGCGGGGCGTATAGGTAATTTCATCAATGGTGAGTTATGGGGCAAGCCAACTGATTTTGTTTTAGGTGTGTCGGTGCCAAATCTAGGTGTAGTACACCCTTCAAGCTTATATGAAGCGGCCTTAGAAGGCCTCGCGTTATTTATTATATTATGGCTTTACTCAAGTAAGCCAAGGCCGGTAATGGCGATATCAGGCTTGTTTTTAATAGGCTACGGGGTGTTTAGATTTGCCGTAGAATTTGTACGGCTCCCCGATGCCCACCTAGGTTATTTAGCGTTTGACTGGTTAACCATGGGGCAAATACTCACTACCCCTATGTTGTTACTAGGAGCAATCTTAATGTTTAAAGCCAATTCAAAAAAGGTCTAATAAATGAAGCAGTACTTAGAGTTAATGCAAGATATCCTCGATAATGGAACCGATAAAGAGGACAGAACGGGTACCGGCACGCGGTCTGTGTTTGGTCGGCAAATGCGCTTTGACCTGTCTAAAGGTTTTCCACTGGTTACGACTAAGAAGCTTCATTTGCGTTCCATTATTCATGAACTGTTGTGGTTTCTAAATGGTGATACGAATACCGACTATTTAAAAGATAATGGCGTGAGTATTTGGGATGAATGGGCAAATGAAAAGGGTGATTTAGGCCCCGTCTATGGTCATCAATGGCGCTCTTGGCCAACGCCATCAGGTGATAGCATCGATCAGATGAGTGAGGTGTTAGAGCAAATAAGAAACACCCCCGACTCGCGGCGTTTGATAGTCAGTGCGTGGAACGTCGGTCAAATACCCGATATGGCGCTACCACCGTGTCATTTGTTATTTCAGTTTTATGTGGCAGATGGTCGTTTGTCGTGTCAACTGTATCAACGTTCAGCCGATTTTTTCCTCGGTGTTCCCTTTAATATTGCCAGTTATGCTCTGTTAACGCACATGGTCGCGCAACAAACGGGCCTGGAAGTGGGTGATTTTGTTTGGACTGGTGGTGATGTGCATTTGTATAGCAACCACTTCGAGCAAGCAAATTTGCAGTTATCGCGTGATACATTGGCGCTGCCTCAATTAAAGATTGCTCGCAAACCTGATACCTTGTTTGATTATAACTACGAAGATTTCGACATAGTCGGATATGAGTCACATGCTGGAATTAAAGCGCCGGTCGCAATTTGACGGTAAGTTAGATGGCGCTGGAATTGATTTAAATCAATTCCAGTCAATGTTAAACGAAAATCCCAAGCAATATCTGAGTATTCAACAATACTCCGTTTAAGAGTACTTGGGTGCAAAGTTCTCTGTGAATATACATAGGAACTTAAAATGAAACAGAACTTACCTGTCACGTCGAAAGAAGTGATCTTAACTGATGCTGACGAAATTATTTCTACCACCGATCTGAAGGGGCGAATTACCAGTGTGAATGATACGTTTGTGCGCGTATCAGGTTTTAGTCGTGAAGAGTTGATTGGTAAAAGTCATAATATGGTTCGTCACCCTGATATGCCGCCAGCTGCATTTCAAAATCTTTGGGGTGACCTTAAAGCGGATAAGCATTGGATGGGCGTTGTTAAGAATCGCTGTAAGAACGGTGGTTTTTATTGGGTTGATGCATTTGTTACACCTATTGTCGAAAACGGAGTAACGGTGGGGTATGAGTCAGTTCGTGTCAAACCGGCGTTGCAAACGCTAGAACGAGCTGAGGCGCTATATACAAGTTTAAATAATAGTCGTGCTAATCCGTTAAAGTCGGGTTTAGGTGTTCAAGTAACGTTATTGGGCTCGTTGATTATTATTGTCAGTTTGCTTTCGCTTACGGCTTATTTAACAGGTGCCTCAATGTTGCTCTTTTCGAGCGTCGCCGTTATATCTTGTGTTCTTGGTTATGCGGCTATTGCAGTTGCATTGAAGCCATTAAGTGTTGCGGCAAGGACAAGTAAGGCGATAGCGGATAATCATTTAATTCAATATTTATATACGGGCCGGACAGACAGTATTGGCCAGTTGCAATTTTCAAGTCTAATGCTTGAGGCGCGCTTGCGTACCATTGTCGGTCGGATAGAAGAGTCTTTTGCTAGTATAAGTAATGGGGTTTCTGGTTTAGCGGAGTCTTCGGAAAAAACCTACTCTGGTGTTCTGGTTCAACAACAACAAACGGAGTCTGTGTTAAATGCCATGAGCGAAATGAACCTTGCGGTTCAAGAGGTGGCGAATAATGCATCTAATACGTCAAATGCGACGACAGAGGTGTCGAGTAAAGTTAATGAGGCACAAGTGGTGTTATCTGGAACGATTGCAGCGATTGCTCAATTAGCCGATTCAATGGATGTATCAAGTGGCGTTATTCAACAGCTAGAGAGCGATAGTGATGAAATTAACGGTGTATTAGGTGTTATTCAAAGCATTGCTGAGCAGACAAATTTACTTGCCTTGAATGCGGCTATTGAAGCGGCAAGAGCTGGAGAGCATGGTCGGGGCTTTGCGGTGGTCGCAGATGAAGTTCGCTCGTTGTCCCTTCGAACGCAAGAATCAACGGTGGAAATTCAGCGAATTGTGGAGTTATTGCAGCAGCGCTCGCGCGATGCTGGGGTAGCGATGAAAAATGGTTTGAAACAAACGGCGCTGACAGTCGATAGCGCTCAAGAAACGCACCGGCATTTAGACGAGGTTGTTGTGGAAGTTGTAGCCATTGAAAGGATGAATTTCAGTGTTGCAGCCGCGGTTGAAGAGCAAAGCCAAGTGACCGCCTCGGTGATGAATAGCGTAGAACAAATAAGTGAATTAGCTCGAGAAAGCTCGGACCAGTCGGCCAGCGCAAAGGAGCTATGCGAGGATTTATCCAAAACGGCCAATGAAGTCCATGGTATGACGTTACGGTTTAAACAAGTAAAATAGGAGTGAAAAAACGGGTTATGCTATTCGCCCGTACTCTTTAACCTAGATGTAATATTTTATGATTTCAATGATTGTGGCGATGGCCGATAACGGCGCCATCGGCAAAGATAACGAGTTGCTTTGGCATTTACCTAAAGACTTCCAGCACTTTAAAGCAGTAACGATGGGCAAGCCTATTCTCATGGGGCGTAAAACCTATGAATCTATTGGTAGACCGTTGCCGGGCCGAAAGAATATTGTTATTACGCGTGATGAGCGTTTTGATGCGGAAGGGGTGACGGTCGTTCACTCGATCAGCTCGGCGCTAGAAGAGGCTAAAGAATTTGACGATGTGATGGTGATTGGTGGCGCTAGTTTTTATGAACAGATGCTACCTAGGGTGGATACGCTATATGTAACGGTGGTGCGGCAACACTTTGATGCCGACGCCTTTTTTCCGGAGATTAATGCGGCGGAATGGCAAATAGTAGAGCAAGTGAATCATGAGCCAGATGAGAAGCACGCCTACCCATTTTCATTTATTACTTATCAACGGATTTAATAAGGTTCTAGAGAACAATCGCAATCGAGAGAAATAATTTGTTCTGAGCGGTCTAGTTTGATCGCGCTCAACTGGCCGCCCCACAGGCAACCACTATCTAAGCAAAAGGTATTATTTTTCTTATTTAAACCCAGCGTTGACCAGTGGCCAAAAATTATTTTGTCATGCACTGTTTTCCGACCGCTGACCTCAAACCAAGGTGTTAATTTATCTAATTGCGCACTGGGAGATTTTTTTTCGTTGAGTTCCAGTTCGCCATGTTGATTGTAGAAGCGTAACCGTGTGAAGCAATTGATGATAAAACGGAGGCGATCGTTGCCTGATAAATTATCATGCCATTGAGCCGGTTCATTGCCATACATGTCGGCTAAGAAAGCATCAAATTGATTGCCTTTAAAAACAGCCTCTAACTCTTTTGCGTATTGTTTAGCGTCGTTGAGCGTCCACTGGGGAGGCAGCCCTGCGTGAACCATCGTGTAACCCAGTGTTTTATCTTCGTGCAAGAAGGCTTGGGAGCGAACCCAGTCGATGAGTGTGTCAGCGTCATCGGCTTCTAGAATGTCTAGGAAAGTATCGCTACGGTGCGGGTTTTTGTGACCACGAGCCGACGCTAGAAAATGGCATTCATGGTTGCCGAGGATGCTACGTGCGCTGTCGCCCAGCGAGATGATGAAACGTAAGGTCTCTAACGATTTAGGGCCGCGATTGATTAGGTCGCCTGCAAACCATAATTGGTCCTCGCTAGGGTCGAAATTAATTTTATCTAAGAGTCGACGGAGAGGATCATAACAACCCTGTACATCCCCTATGGCGTAGGTTGTCATCTGGTTCTACTTTAATGCAGCGTTCTGGGGATGGATAAAGAGAACGGTGGAATCGTTGCGCTAAATTTTTCGCCGTCCGAGTCGAGTAAGTCATAACTGCCTTGCATGGCACCGACCGAGGTTTCAATCACAGCACCACTGGTGTATTGAAAAGACTCACCCGGCTGTAGATGTGGTTTCTCGCCGACGACGCCTTCACCATGCACTTCTTGTACTTTTCCGTTGGCATCGGTGATGATCCAATGACGGCTCAGCAGCTGAGCTTCAATGTTGCCTGTGTTCTTTATGGTAATGGAATAAGCAAAGACGTATCGCGCCGCTTCTGGTTCTGACGAAGAAGCGATGTAAGCGGTGTCTACATCGATTTGGATGTCTTGAAGTTTTTGTTCACTCATAAGTTTATTTCAGGGTAATTTTTTTCTGGTCAGTAGAAAACTAAGCCGTAGCGATAAGTACGTCTTTAACTTTAATTATAAACAGCATCTGAAGTAAGATGGTCTCAAGCGATATTATCAAGGAAAAGGTGATTTGAGAGTACATATTTTAGGTGTTTGTGGCACTTTTATGGGTGGGCTTGCTGTGATGGCGAAGCGGATGGGCCATACAGTCACTGGATCTGATGCGGGTGTTTATCCACCGATGAGTACACAGCTTGAGGCAGAAGGCATTGAGTTAATGCAAGGTTACAGCGCAGATAATCTAGCGATAAAACCGGACATCGTTGTGATTGGTAATGCATTATCACGGGGTAATGTAGAAGTCGAGGCGGTGTTGAATTTAGACCTGCCGTATACGTCGGGTGCGCAATGGTTGGCTGAGCACGTGCTGCAAGGTCGTTGGGTGTTGGCCGTGGCGGGCACTCATGGGAAAACCACGACGAGCTCAATGTTGGCCTGGATCTTGGAGTATGCGGGCTTACACCCAGGTTTTCTAATCGGCGGGGTACCCTTAAATTTTGGTATTTCGGCTCGATTGGGTGAATCTGATTATTTTGTTATTGAGGCGGACGAGTACGATACGGCCTTTTTTGATAAGCGTTCAAAATTCGTCCATTACCGTCCAAAAACCTGCGTTTTAAATAATCTTGAGTTTGATCATGCTGATATTTTTGAGGACCTTGATGCGATAAAACGCCAATTTCACCATTTAGTTAGAACAGTGCCGAGTAATGGCTTATTGCTGTCACCTGCCAATGATAGCAATTTAGATGAAGTAGTCGACTTGGGTTGTTGGACAGCGGTTGAACAATTTTCTGCAGAGGCCTCCGCTGACGCGTTGTGGCTTGCCGATAATATAAGCGCAGGTGAAAGTGAGTTTGATGTGTACTATCAGCGAGACAAAGTGGGGCGAGTGGCTTGGTCATTAAGTGGCCGACATAATGTCTCAAATGCTTTGGCTGCACTGGCTTCGGCTAATCATGTTGGGGTGAAACCTGCGATAGCGATAGAGGCCTTAGCAGCCTTTCAAAACGTTAAGCGTCGTATGGAAATTCGAGCGGTTATCAATAACATTACTTTATATGACGACTTTGCTCACCATCCAACGGCCATTGCGAGTACCTTGGCCGGCTTGCGGGGCAAGGTGGGTGAGCGGCGAATTATTGCTGTATTAGAACCGCGATCAAACACCATGAAGATGGGCGTGCATAAAGAGACGCTATTGCCCTCGTTGGTGGATGCGGATCAGGCGTTTATTTACCTGCCGGATGAAATAAGCTGGCGGATGGATGTAGAGGCCCATGCAAATACTCGAGTATTTAAAAGCATGGATACGTTGATTAATGCGATCATATTAGAAGTGAAAGAAAATGATCAGGTGCTATTTATGAGTAATGGTGGTTTTGGTGGTATTCATCAGACGGTTGAAGAGTTGCTGAGTCAGTAAGCTTAACGATGCGTATCCCAACAGAAAATGTCCCTATCTTTCCCTTGTCTACAGTGCTTTTTCCTGAGGGGGTGTTGTCGTTAAGAATATTCGAAACACGTTATTTAGATATGGTGAGCAGTTGTTTAAAGCAAGACGTGCCTTTTGGTGTTTGCATGATTGCCAATGGCCATGAAGTGGGTGGCGCTGCAAGGTGTTATCAAATAGGCACTCTGGCAAAGATTGTTAATTGGGAGCAATCTAAAGGTGATGTGTTACAGATTGAGGTGCTGGGTTGTCAGCGGTTCAAAATATTAGACAGTAAGGTTTCTAGCCAAGACTTAATAACAGCGACCATCAAAATAATGGATGAAAAGCCAGTGGTGCCTGTGCCGAATGAGTTGTTCAAATTAACGGGCATGTTGGAAACTGTGCTTAAGAAGCAAGCAATTAATATCTCGCCGGATGCGGAGCAACTCAACAATGCAAATTGGGTGGGTTGCCGTTTAACAGAGGTGCTACCAATGGAAGGAGTTATCCGCCAACGTTTATTGGAAATTGATGACCCCGTTGAAAGGTTGCATATGATTTTAGGGCTGTTTACAAATAGGTAACTTCAATGCCTTGCTTGCCTTGAAGATTTGGTTTTTTCTGCTATATTTTTTTTTCGAAGAAAAAGTTGCTTACTAAATAATAATTTTAAAATGCGTGTGAAAAGAAAGAGCTGTGCTGAGATAAGGTATGTCGTAGCCTTAATACTTGTTTTGTGTGCTGCTTGTGGCCAAGCTGCCAGCAGCAATAATAATATTTTGCTGACGGTAGATGAGGTTAAAGAAATCATGAGCCGACAAGAGGTTACGCTGGTTGATGCCCGCCCTTTTATAGCGTTTAAACGGGGGCATATTCAAGGTGCGGTTTCGATGCCGACAGATGAAACATTCACCAAAAAGGGGCGTTCGGATTTAGTAGCCTCTCTTCCTGAAATGCGTGACCTTATGAATCATGCAGGGGTGACGCAACAATCCCAAATTATTGTTTATGGCGGCAGAAACTTCTTGGATATTTCAAGGCTGTTCTGGGTGCTGGAGACGTTTGGTGTTAAAAAGGTTGCCATCATGAATAGTTCTTTTTCAGAGTGGAAAAAACTAGGCTACCCAACCGAAAAAGGTGAGCTGACTACCAAGAAAACAGATGTTTACCCAACCTTAAAAGAAGAAAAACTTGCAACGATGTTAATGGTGTTTGCAGCAATCACCAAGGAAAGTGAAGGGTTAGTTGATGCGAGAAGTGAGCAAGAGTACAGCGGGCAGCAGTCTCAAACGGCAGTGTTTGGACATATCCCTTCAGCGATTAATATTCCGTGGGCTAGCAACCTAACAAAAAACTATTCCAGCTTTAGGCCTATTGACGAGCTGAAAGAGCTTTATAAAGGCGTCATTACGAATCAAATGAATACAGTTTATTGCAACCAAGGTAAAGAGTCGGCGGTTAATTACGTTGCGTTGCGTGTGTTGGGTGCAAACGTACGTGCTTATGATGGCTCTTGGTTTGAGTGGAGTCAGCAATCGGGTTTACCGATAGCTCCTGCTGAATAATTAAGTGAAGCTAGGCTGCTGAATATTATGAAATTTTCCTACTTATCTGTTAGACACCAATTTATTGTATTGATGATGGTGCTGGCGTCTGCGCTGATCATTCTGTATTCGGCTTTTACCTATCAGAATGAAAAGCTAGAGTATACGGAGGACTCCTCTAATGAATTAAAGACAATTAGCCGCGTGTTAGAAAGTGATTATGCGGCATTGATTTTAATGGGGTTACCGAGCTCGAGTGTAGAGCTGATGCGTAAATGGAAGCTATTTGCAATGATTGAGCACGCAGATCTGGTCAATGCTTTAGGTGAACCCATTCTGCATTATTCAAAGACCGAGGGGACGCATTTTGATATTCACGTAGAAGAAGCGAATCAAATTAAAGTGGTAGACGATTTGTTTTTATATAAACATATCGTTATGTTTCAGGGCGAAGCGGTTGGTGTCGTTAGTTATGCTATTTCGAATAAAAATTATGAGGTCTTACTCGACGAATTAACTAGGATGATCCTGATATCTATTCCAGTCGTATTTGCTTTTGCAATACTGCTGTCAATTTGGTTGCAAGGTATTTTTGTTTTGCCGTTGCAACGTTTAATGACAACCATTAAAGGCATTACGGAAGATCAGGGATATTCAAAGAAGGTGGTGGTAGATAAGGCGGATAAGAGTGATTTTGCAGTGCTCGGTAGGCATTTCAACGCCTTGTTACAGCAGATGCAAAAAACATTAGAAGACGTTGAGAAATCAAAGGATCATGCTCAAAAGTTGGCTTATTACGATGAGCTGACAGGGTTGCCAAATAGGCGGTTGTTCACAGAACACATGGAGCATATGCTTGATATTGCTAAAAGAGAAGCTCAGTACGGCGCGTTATTGTTCATTGATTTGGATAATTTTAAAACGCTTAATGACTCGCGTGGGCATGCAGCTGGAGATGAGCTGTTAAAGCAAGTAGCCGATAGTTTGAAGCAGGTGTTTCGCGCAGCCGATACGATAGCTCGCTTGGGTGGTGATGAGTTTGTGATTTTATCAGGGCACCTTGATGATTCGGAGGAGTCTGTGATCAATCAGGTGCATTCCTTGATGTTGAAACTGCGGCATGTTCTGAGTGAGAAATTCATTGTACAAGGAGAGTCGTATCATTTGACGGCGAGCGTGGGCATTACGACGTTTCCGAGTATGGCACATAATTCAGCAGAGTTAATGAAACAGGCTGATACGGCTATGTATTGTGCAAAAGAGGCCGGGCGAGATGGTTATCGTTTTTATCAGCAAGAAATGCAGGTCGTAGCGGATGCCAGGTTGCAAATGGAAACAGATTTGCGGTTTGCTTTAAGTGAAGGTGAGCTTGAGTTGTTTTACCAACCACAAGTGGATGAGTTTGGCAGGATACTTGGTGCAGAAGCGTTATTACGCTGGTTCAAGAAGGGCGGCGGCATGGTTTCTCCCGCCGAGTTTATACCTGTTGCGGAGTCAACTGGCTTGATCTTGCCGATTGGTGAGTGGGTCATCAAAGAAAGCTTTATGCAGTTAAAAAACTGGGGGGAAGCAGGCGTTGACTCAGGTTTTAGGTTGTCAATTAATATAAGTCCGTTTCAATTTCATCAAGATAATTTTGTTGGAAATATCAAAGATTTGCTTACCGAGACGGGGGTGTTGGCAAGTAACGTGACGTTAGAGGTTACGGAAGGTATTACGATTGCGGATATACAATCAACGATTGATAAAATGAAAGCGTTAACTGCCTTGGGTTTCAAAATTTCAATGGATGATTTTGGTACGGGGTATTCATCATTAACTTATTTGAAAAAATTGCCACTTAGTGAGCTGAAAGTTGACCAGTCATTTGTCCGTGACTTGCACGTGGATCAGTCAGATGCGGAAATTGCTGCGACGATAATTGCGATGGCAAAGAATTTAAATTTAGAGGTGGTGGCAGAAGGGGTTGAGAAAGAGAGTCAACTGGTGTTTTTAAGCCGTCATGGTTGTTTGGTGTTCCAAGGATACTATTTTCATAAGCCGATGCGCGCAGCTAATTTGACTGAATTATTGTTTGGACACTTAGTTATTTTGTGAGGACTTTTCACGACTCTTCTTTAGTAGCTTAACTAGCAGAATAATAGCGACAAGAATAGCAAGCCCAATTGGCCATTGTTCTAACAGAGAGACGGGTACGATTGAGATGGCGCTGCCAAATAATATACCAGGGAATAAATAGGCGGGCGCCCATAACATTGAGGCGATTAAATTAATGGGGATGTACTGTTTGAGCGGCATGTCCAAAATGCCGGCAACCAACGGGATTACTGCTCGAATGGGACCTATAAAGCGTCCGATTAAAATACTGAAAATACCGTATTTTTCAAAAAAAAGATGCCCCTTAGTGAGTACTTCGGGATGCTTTTTAAACCACCCAACAGTATATATTTTCTCTTTGTAATGCCGACCTAAGAAAAAGCTCAAGCCATCACCAAGCGAGGCTCCTGCGGCAGCCCATATGATGCTGCTAGACATATCGAGCGTACCATTGCTGATCAGCGTGCCGATGGCGAACATGATGGCAACGCCGGGAACAACAACGCCAATAATAGCGAGCGACTCGATCATTGCGACCAAGAAAATAATCGCGCCGGACCAAAGCGGGTAGTCAACGACCCATTGGGTAATTAAGTTGAGGAAGTCAGCAAACATTAACGTTGGTGTTATTTATTTTGATTGCGCATAAAATCTGCGGTATTGAAAAAGGCCTGCATTAATTCATCGTGCATGGGTTTTTCAATGTTCATTTTATTCAATGCGGTATCCATGCAGTGTAACCACTGATCGCGCTCTTTTGTGCCAACAGAAAAGGGTAAGTGACGTGCGCGTAAACGTGGGTGGCCGAATTTCTCAATATATAAAGAAGGGCCTCCAAGCCAGCCGCTTAAAAAGAGATAGAGTTTGTCTTCGGCTTCGCTAAGGTCTGGTGCATGCATGTCGCGTATTGTTTTTACCTCAGTAGTGCTGTCCATCGCTTCGTAAAAATAGTTAACCAGTTGGCGCACACCGACTTCACCGCCTAGTTTTTCATATTGGGTGAGTTTGTATGTTTGCCCAGGTTTGATGGTTTCGATCATACTAAGTTATCAAACGCTATTTTAGCGGCAGCGAGTGTGTCATTAATGTCTTGTTCGGTATGAGCGGCAGATACAAAGCCGGCCTCAAAGGCAGACGGTGCGAGGTAAATGCCCTGCTCAAGCATCAGGTGGAAGAACTTCTTGAAACGCTCTTGATCACACTGCATGACTTGTTCAAACCGGCTGACGTTGCTGTCATTTGAGAAAAACAGGCCGAACATAGCGCCTACCTGATTGGTGGAAAATGGAATACCCGCTTCTTTAGCGAGTTCTGTTAGGCCGTCGAGTAATTGGCTTGTGCGCGCTGTGAGTTTTTCATAAAACCCTGGCTCACTAACCAGCTCTAATGTTTTTAAACCGGCGGACATGGCGAGCGGATTGCCAGAAAGGGTGCCAGCTTGATAGACAGCGCCATTGGGTGCTAGATGAGCCATGATATCTTCGCGACCGCCAAAAGCGCCGACAGGCATGCCGCCGCCAATGACTTTTCCTAGAGTGGTCAAATCTGGCTTAACGCCGTAGACTTGCTGTGCACCACCAAGCGCGACCCGAAAACCACTCATGACTTCGTCAAAAATTAAGACGATGCCATATTGGTCGCATAGTTCTCTTAAGCACTCGAGGAACCCTGCTTCAGGAGGAATGCAGTTCATATTCCCAGCAACAGGTTCAACGATAATGCAGGCAATACCATCACCTTTTTCTTTTAAGGCTTTCGTTATTGCATCGGCATCGTTAAAGGGTAGGGTGAGCGTATGGTCAGCCAGTGCGGCGGGCACGCCAGGGGAGCTTGGAACACCAAATGTCAGTGCGCCTGAGCCTGCTTTGACGAGTAATGAGTCGGAGTGGCCGTGATAGCAGCCTTCAAACTTAATGATGTTGTCACGGCCGGTAAAGCCGCGTGCTAAGCGAATGGCACTCATAGTGGCTTCGGTGCCTGAGCTAACCATACGCACTTTTTCAATAGACGGTACTAGCTGACAAACCATTTCGGCCATGCTGGTTTCGATTAACGTGGGTGCGCCAAAGCTAAGACCTTTTTCGGCGGCTTCTTTAACAGCGTTAACAACGTCTGGGTGGGTATGCCCTAGGACCATTGGGCCCCATGAGCCTACATAGTCAATATATCGCTTATTATTGGTGTCTACAATGTATGCGCCATGTGCGTGGTCAATAAAAATAGGATCGCCACCAACACCATTAAAAGCGCGAACGGGTGAGTTAACACCGCCTGGAATGAATTTTTGTGCTTGGCTGAAAAGTGAAGAATTGCTCATAATAATATTAAGGTTGTCTGGAATTGAGGAACATTATAAGCAATAAAGCCTAATAGCCTATAAAAAGCGATGTTTAGCCCACGAACTCGCTGCCATAGGCGGCGTTAAATTTAGCTAGCAGAAATGACAATCCCACGACTGATAAAGTCATTGAGAATGGTTAAGCCGCCGTCAATAATCACACTGGGGTCGGGGTGCTGCAGGTCGTCAGCTAGTTTAGACAGTATTAGCTCAGTCGTTCGCTCCGTGTTGTCTGTTAAAGCGACAAGTAATGCATGGGTGATTGGCGTGATTTCTAGAAAAGAGGCTCTATTATCGGCATTTCGGTAAACAACGAGATAGGTCGGTTGTTTAGGTGCCTCAGTAGGCAAATTCTCTGGAGATATAGTATGCACCGGGTAGCTATAGGCCAGTGCTAATGCTGTGGAGCTAACCGTTAGAGCTTGAGTTAAAGGGGTTGTGATGGGCGTGGTTTGCTTCTCATCTTCAGCGATTGAAACGACTAGCTCAACCCATTCATAGTGGGCCAGTTCAAGGAGAAATGGGAAGTCACTACTGGCGTTAGGGTTGTTTAAGCGTTCGGTCTGTAAATATTGGATAAACTCTTGTGGAATCTCGGAGAAATACGGGCTGTGGCTCGAATGCTGAGAATAAAAATCTCGACACATTTCTTCCCAGCGTTGTTCAGAAGAAATTTCTTTTAATACAGGAAATCCATCACTCAGTACATTTGAAATATTAGTGAAGAGAAGGTCGCGGTATATATTTATACGCCGTTCTTCTATATCCGTTGGTCTTGGCGATTTTTTAGGATCGCGAATGTACTGGGTGAATTCGTGCTGGGTTTGGATAAAAGAAGGGTGTTGCATGTTTTTGCGTAGAGGCATGATGTGATTGAGCTTGATGAATAAGGTCAACCTCTTCGAGTAGGTCGGCCAGAGGTGGAATATTAAAATCACGTTCTAATAATGTAGGGAGTACACCGAAATGTTCGTAGGCTGTGTCCAGTAACTGCCATACGGGGTCAATGACCTTAGCGCCATGAGAATCAATAATAATGTCTTCAGCTTCGTTATAGTGCCCGGCGATATGTGCATAGCTTATGCGGTCACCAGGGAGTTGCTTTAAAAATTCTTCGGCGTTGTACTTATGGTTCACGCTGTTCACGTAAATATTGTTAATGTCGAGGAGGAGTTTGCAATCCGCTTTTTTGATAACGGCATTAATGAAATCTATTTCTTCCATTTCTTTGCCCGGCGCGGCGTAGTACGAAGCGTTTTCTATTGCGATCTGCTCACCCATAATATCTTGTACTTGGATGATTCTATTGGCCACGTAATCAACGGCTTCTTCGGTAAACGGGATGGGCATTAGGTCATACATATGGCCTCCATCACTGCAGTACGTTAGGTGTTCAGTATAAATTTTGAGTTGGTGGCGTTTTTGAAACGCGCTGACCTCACGTATAAACTCGATATCTAATGGGTCTGGGCTACCAATACTGAGGGATAAGCCGTGCGAGACAAAGGGGAATTGTTCTGTTAATGCACGTAATTTTTTGCCGTAGCTGCCGCCAATACGAATCCAGTTTTCTGGCACGATTTCATAGAAATCAACACTGCTGGGTGGCCGCTCAGATAGCGGGCCAATAAAGGCCCGCCTTAATCCGAGACCGGCACCATGAACGGGAAAGGTGCTAGTCATTTTTTATACCGGGTTACTTGGCTTCGCCACACTTGCCTTCACCACATTTACCTTCACCGCATTTGCCTTCTTTAGCTTTTTCAGCTTTAGCTGCAGCTTTTTCAGCGCCACACTTGCCTTCACCGCACTTGCCTTCTTTAGCTTTTTTCGCTGCTTTGTTTGCGCCACATTTGCCTTCACCGCATTTGCCTTCTTTGGCTTTTGCCGCTGCTTTATTTGCGCCACACTTACCTTCGCCGCATTTGCCTTCAGCAAGAACCATATAACCCGTTTCAAGCTCAGTTGCGCCAAATGGGCTAACCTCTGCACTTACTGCTGGCGCAAAAGCCATTGAGGTTACAAATGCTGCGCCTAA
>MAAC01006623.1_pt1 | contig 19975 bp, 15 predicted proteins | sample 1115981 | NCBI WGS metagenome assembly MAAC01 (sample SAMN04961126, study PRJNA320927) | seawater metagenome | isolation source: sample BD02T64 sea water enriched with oil for 64 days | place: USA:Gulf of Mexico | collected 2013-07-27
CACAAAAATATGAACACCCTGATGCTATTCACCCTCCCAAAACTAGCAAGTGTAGCGCTACAGATGCGGCAGTATATGTTATAGCCGCAACACTTAAAACTTTAGATGAAGAAGATAAAAAAACTAAAGCAGAAGTCAAAACAGCGGTTAAGTGCTCTGATATGGTAGGTAAAGCTCAAAAAGAATGTGTTAGCAAGGAGAAGGAGTTATATGACCCTTTAGATGAGTTTTGAGTAAAATTTATATAACAAGTCACGAAATAAAAGTAAATTATTTCAACCTATTTAATTTACCATATTAGCTGTAGCTTTATTGGGGTGTTAAATAAATTATGAGTAAAAAAATAAGTGGTGGCTGTTTATGTGGCAAAGTATCTAGCAGTGTTGCAGGTGAAGTGGAGCGAAACAAGTGCTAATGAAAAAGATCTTATTGCTGGATATAAAATTTACTGGCGACTAACAGACTCTTCTCAATGGCAAAATAGCGTTTTTGTTGGAAATGTCACGGAACATACATTGAAGAATATTGTTATTGATAATTACTTTTTCGGTGTTGCCAGTGTTAGTAAAGATGGCTTCGAAAACCCAATTGTTTTCCCCGGCGATGCCGGTTCTTTTGGTGAGTGACTGTCATAGGCTACGTGTGAAATAGAAACAATAGGCTTTACTTATGGAAAATTCTGCCTATCAGCAGCAGTAGCACTATCATTACACTCTCCTCTAATAGTGAAAATAGTTTTATTTAAGCTGCGTTCAAGTTCAAAAAAACCTTTTCGACAATAATTATTATCCGCTAGCTTTTCAGCCAAGCGACGTTCTAGCTCACTATTCATTCTATCTTGTCGTTTTTCCTTTTTATCCGAACGTTGTTTTTTAGGATTATTGTCAGTATTATTTTTCTTGCCTCGACCTTTATTTTGTCTAGATTTTGTTGGCTTTTCAGCTAAATTTTTATCATCATTTGCCGCTATTTTTGATGCCGGATTGCCAACAAAAATTATCGAAAAAGTAAATAGTTTGGCATCATCAGAGCCAATTTGGCTACGAAAGACTTCTGTTACTTTTATGTCATGTTTACTACTGCACCCCGCAATAAGCAACAAGCTTAAGAGTATGACGACAAAAGTAGTTCTAAAAAGTAACATAGTACTTACCAGTAAAGTAGCGAAAGATAAGTGACTATAATAGCTATTTTCAAGCCAAAATATCGTAAAGGTAGGGTAAAGATAAGTAAATTATTAAAGGTAGACTTTAATTAAATCAAAGTATCTATTCAGATTAAAGCGATATACTGTATCAAGGCCTGATTAATCTTGAAAATAATCGGTTAACGACACGCCAATACCGATGGTTTGCTGAGAGTGACTGTAATCTATCATACTCTCGCCATAGCCATTGGTATATTGAATATAGCCTTTTAACCGTTCAAATATCGGGAAAGTAATGCCTAACTCTATAGCGCCATGGTGCTCGGCAAAGTTTTCTCGACCTTTAAAAAGTAAGTCATAATCTCGCCATTTGTACATCATAGACAGCTCAAAATGCCCCATATAATCAATAATGTCTGGGTTATCATCACCTGGCTCTGTTGCCGTTGTAACCTTATCCCCTTCAGGGACGCGCCACCAAGGTCTAAAAGAAATAGCATAGTCACCCTTAGCAAAAACAAAATTGGCATAAATTCTATTCCAACTTTTAGACAAAGGAAAAGTACGACCATTAGACTGATGTTCAAAACCAACTAATAATGCGGTATTACCGCCTGCAGGTTGCCAATCTAACGGGGTATAGTAAAAAAATTCTGGCTGATAGTTAGTTTCTCTAAACGGACGAGAGATTTCTTGAGCATAAATTTGCCACCAAGACTGTAACGTAAAAGCAAAAGCAATACCGTCTCCTTCAGTAAATAAGCTGGAGGTAAGCAAAGGCACTCTAAAACTCAGTTGGTATTTAATTTCAATATCTTCTAAATTTTCAGCCCAACCTTCTGCTACACCGTAGGCATCCCGGTTAACGTTATCACTATAGCTAACGGGTAAAAGATAATTCATTTTATGAGGGCTCATCACGTAAGGAGCCATAGTATAAGGCTCTATGGCCAAATTACTCCTTTGCTGTAACTCTTCTTCAAAAAAAGAGCTAACTTTATTTGGCTGTTTCGCGGTTGACGCTATGAGTAAATCTGCACATTCTTTCTTTAACTCTCTAACGGTTTTATCTAAATTATTATCTAAGCCTTCATCTAGATTAATCGCATTTATTTTTTCTATCAGGCAGGTTTTTATTGCCTCACTTGAGGCTATTACCCCCCATGAGGTCGACACTAAACTAGTCCCAAGCAAACCAGTATACAAATATAAGTTTATATTTTTCTTCATAGCATAATCCATTGTAACTAAAAAAATAACAAGTAAGGTTAAACACTTACCTTATGCTCTACCGCCCACATGGCCGCTTCGACGCGACTTTTCAACCCCAATTTTTTGAATAAATTTTTATTATGTACTTTCACCGTAGCTTCTGTAATACCTAACCTACGCGCAATTTCTTTATTGCTTTTTCCACTAGCAATCAGTTTAAGATTTTCAATTTCTCGCTGCGTTAAGCTACTAATAGCATTAACTTTATTTTGTGGTCGTAACGATCTAGCTAGAATTTGCGTTAGTGGCTCGCTGATAACAAATTCCCCCATAAGCGCATGGTTTATTTTCTCAATCAATTCTTCAGGTTCACTATCTTTTAACAAATAACCATCGGCATTAAATTTCAATGCCTGCAATACATCGGCTTCACTGTCTGAAACACTAAAAATGACCACTTTGGCACGGGTATTGGCGCGTTTTAGAGCACTTAAGGTTTCAATACCGCTTAAGCCTTTCATATTGAGATCAAGCAAAATCAAATCAGGGCCATGTTCAATAGCAAAAGTAATTGCTTCATCACCCGAGCTGACTTCCCCCATCACATTAAGATTGTCTTCTAATGATATAAGCTGAGCCACCCCTTTACGCAACATAGGGTGATCATCTACTAATAAAATGTTTGCTTTATTCATTTGATTTCTCTCTGTGAATTGGGGTTGAATTGGGGTCAGATCAACTTTAATTAAAGTTGATCTGACCCCAATTAAGACTCTTAATGGTTAAACTCAAAACAAACCAAAGTCCCTTGTTCCGCTCTTGCTTCGACATAAAGGGCAGTATTTAATGATTTAGCTCGCTCTTGCATGATACCAATGCCAAAGTGTCCTTGCTCACTGAGATTAGCGGGCAACCCCATTCCATTGTCCCATATTCCTACTTTGACCTTATTATCTTCAAGCATAATAGAAACACCCGCCTTAGTCGCATTGGCATGACGATGTATATTTGACAACGCTTCACGCACTATTTGTAATAAATGAATTTCTTGATTCGCGCTTAAGTAATTTTGCGGAAGCTGATAATTAAATTCAATACCATGTTGGCATTTAGCACTAAATTCAGTAACGGTGCTTTGTAGCGAGTTTTTAATCGCTGGATCTTCAAGCTTTAATCTAAACGTAGTGAGTAATTCTCTAAGCTGTAAGTAAGCACTGTTTAGCCCTTCTTTAATATCTTCTATAGTTTCTTCTACTTGTGCTGGAGGCACGTTTTTTTGCATTTTACGGGTCAATAAACTCATTTGTACTTTCAAATAAGATAACGATTGCGCCAGTGAGTCATGCAGTTCACGGGCAATAACTGCCCGCTCTTCAACAATAACTAAGCGGTTTTCACTAGTACGCTTTTGATCAAGCTCAATAGCTGTGGCAATAATATCAGCCATCGCTTGTAATATTTGTTGCTGCCAGTCGTATACTTTTTTACCTTTAGGTATTTCCCAAACAAGATAACCAAAAAGGCGACTCTGCTTTTCTAAGGGAAATTTACGATAATTAAAGCAAATATTGTCGATGGTGTCATTGACATAAACATCAATAATTAAGTTATTTTGCTTGCTATCATGCACTTCTATTTTGATTTTACCAAAACCTAATACTTGTACTAGTTCATCAATAATTTGATGATCTATTTGATAACTAGCACTGTCTTGCTCTGACAGGGTATAACCGGCTAAATTTCGTGCTGCTCGATACAAAATATCTAATGACTGATTGGTGCGACTTAATTGCTGAGTTTTATGATCAACACGCTGTTCAAACTCTTGATAAGTAAGCTTTAGTTCATCTGACATTTTATTAATGGTGCGTGCTAAAACACCGAGTTCATCATTTTTATCATAACTGGCCTTAAGCTCAAAATTACCCTTACCAGCCTGTTCAGCCACATTCACTAATTGCTTTAATGGCACAATTAAGGTGCGGTTTAGCATTACCAACACAAAGCTGGCCACGGCAATAACCAGTAATAAAGTAAGGCCTTGAATGAGTCGTAAAAAACTTAGCTTTTTCTCAGACTCTAGCTGCAGTAAATCAACTAAATCATCTAATTTATCAACAAAGTGATCGTAAGATTTTATTAATTCAATGAGCTGCTCAGCGGTTAATTGTTTGGCCGTTACATTTGGTAGATTAACTTGCTGCCACAAAGCTAGAATTTGCCGATACTGCTTACCAACAACAGTACCTTGCTTATCGGTAAGCTGCTTACCGTGAAACAGATGAGTTAACTGTAAGTTAAAAGTATGAATTTCAGCGTTAACTTGTTTTTTGTTTAGGCTTTGATCAACAAAATATGTTCGAGAAATGCGCACCGCCTGCATTCTAAGTGCCCCAGCTTTATTAATTTTTTCGGCATCACCATTTAAACTTTCAGTAACCAGCATGGATGAAATCATGCTGACTAAACCTAAAGTGATGATCACCGCCATCACCTGCCCTACTCGGGCGATCAGTGACGAGCTAGACTCAGAAAAGTCAGTTGAATTAGGCGTTGTGGTCATTTTATTAAAGCAATCTTGCGGTTACGTTTTAAAGCGTTGCCGCCAGCATACTGAAATTCGTTCAAAAATACCAAAAACTTTATCTCTACCACCAAATAGTTAAGCAAGCACCCTTTTTGTAATAAAACGGTAACATAAAAATAAAAACAATTAAAAACAACAAGATAAGAAAACAACAAACTACCACTTTAGTGGTAATAACCATATACCTCCTCAGTTTTAGACAATAGCAGCTTGATCCAGATCAACTACCAAAGATCTGGCCATTGTTATTTTAACCTTGATAAAAACTTAATACGCAATAAAAATAATTTAACAACTTAAAACTTAAACAAGAAAATAACAAATTGGAGTAGACAATGTCTGACATTCAAAAATGGGACGTAGAAGACGCCCAGTTTTGGGAAAGTACAGGTAAAAAGGTCGCTAATCGTAACCTTTGGATCTCAATCCCAAGCCTTTTATGTGGTTTCGCGGTATGGCTATACTGGGGCATCATTACTATTCAAATGCTTAACTTAGGTTTCCCATTTGCAAAATCTGAGTTATTTACCTTAATGGCTGTTGCCGGTTTAACGGGGGCAACGCTTCGTATACCTAGCTCTTTCTTTATTCGCTTATGTGGTGGCCGAAATACTATCGTGTTCACTACCGCATTATTAATGATCCCCGCCATAGGTGCTGGTATTGCTTTACAAGATAAAAACACACCACTTTGGGTTTTCCAAGTGTTAGCGCTTTTATCAGGTTTTGGTGGCGGTAACTTCGCCTCTTCAATGTCAAATATCTCTTTCTTCTTTCCGAAAAAGCAACAAGGTTTAGCGTTAGGCTTAAATGCAGGTTTAGGTAACTTCGGTGTTACTACCATGCAAATTCTTGTGCCATTAGCGATGACTTTTGGTTTATTCGGTGGTCAGTCAATGGAGCTTGTTAATACTTCAGGTACCTTGATTGGTAAGATTCCTGCTGGCTCTGATGCTTGGATCCATAATGCTGGTTATATCTGGTTATTATTCTTAATTCCACTAGCCCTTGTGGGTTGGATTGGCATGAATAACATTAAAGCTCCTCATGTTACGCCTGACTTACCAAGCCCTGTTGGTTCTTTTTCTGTTGTCTCTGGCATGTTACTTGTTGGTTTTGTTACTGCTATTTTTGGCCTTTGGCTGATGTTGCCTGAAAAAGTAGGCGGCAGCGGTTTTGGTATCAGTAAATGGATTGTATTGCCGATAGTTATCGCGTTAACAGTTTATTTATTAAAATTATTCCCAGGTAAAATTAAAGAAAACTTAAACCATCAATATAAAATATTTAACAACAAACACACTTGGGTAATGAGCATCATCTACACCATGACCTTTGGTTCATTCATTGGTTTTGCTGCCGGTTTTGGTTTGTCTATTAAAGTTATTTTCGGTTATCAACATGTCATGGTTGATGGCGTAATGAATCATGATATTGCTAATGCTGCTGGTCCAAGTGCCTTAATGTATGCGTGGATGGGTCCTTTCATCGGTGCATTAATTCGCCCCGTGGGTGGTTGGATTGCCGATAAAGTGGGTGGTGCACGTGTTACTGAAATTTGTGCTTTTGTGATGGTTGCCAGCGCTTTCGGTGTTGCTCACTACATGAAACTAGCTTATGCCTCTGCTACTCCGCAAGACTATTTTGTTGAATTTTTAGTACTGTTCTTAATCTTATTCGCTGCCACAGGTATTGGTAACGGTTCAACATTCCGTACTATTTCAATGGTATTTGATAAAGAGCAAGCAGGTCCGGTATTAGGTTGGACTTCAGCAGTCGCCGCTTACGGTGCCTTCATTATTCCTAAAGTATTAGGTGAGCAAATAAAGCTAACAACGCCTGAAAATGCACTATACGGTTTCGCTGTATTCTACGCTGTATGTATTGTACTTAACCGCTTTTATTACTTACGTAAAAGTGCTGAATATCATAACCCATAATTATTTTAGGGTTATTAAAAAGGGGGTTGATCCAGATCAGCTCTCCTTTTTGTATTTTAGGTAAGATGCGCTAACTTTTTAAAATATATCTTTAGAGAGTTAAATAAAATCAAAAGCATCCTCCTTAGGTAAACCATCTAATAGTAAATAAAATTTTTATAATCGGTTTTATCAGTGAGAGAGCATTGTTTCAACCTAACTGATATCACTTCAACGGAGAAAAAAGATGAGTAACTTTCTTGATCGCCTACAGTTTCTTAAAAAGAAAACTGGCGAATTCAGCGATGGTCATGGTGATACTACCAATGAAAGTCGTGAATGGGAAAACAGCTATCGTCAACGCTGGCAACACGACAAAATCGTACGTTCTACCCATGGGGTAAACTGTACAGGTTCTTGTTCTTGGAAAATTTATGTGAAAAATGGTTTAGTGACTTGGGAAACTCAACAAACTGATTACCCTCGCACTCGTCCAGATTTACCAAACCATGAACCGCGCGGCTGTCCTCGTGGCGCAAGTTACTCTTGGTACTTATATAGTGCTAACCGTTTAAAATACCCTAAAGTACGTAAGCCATTATTAAAATTATGGCGTGCGGCTCGTGCAACACAAGATCCTGTTGATGCATGGGGCAGCATCGTTGAAGATGAAGCAAAAACTAAATCATACAAATCAAAACGTGGTTTAGGTGGTTTTGTTCGCTCTTCATGGGAAGAAGTAAACGAAATTATTGCTGCGGCAAACGTATATACCACAAAAACTTATGGTCCTGACCGTGTTATTGGTTTCTCACCAATTCCTGCCATGTCAATGGTGTCTTATGCGGCGGGTGCTCGTTACTTGTCACTAATCGGTGGTGTTTGTTTAAGCTTCTACGATTGGTATTGTGATTTACCACCAGCTTCTCCAATGGTTTGGGGTGAGCAAACAGATGTGCCTGAATCTGCTGATTGGTATAACTCAAACTACATCATTGCTTGGGGTTCTAATATTCCTCAAACACGTACGCCTGATGCGCATTTCTTTACAGAAGTTCGTTATAAAGGTGCTAAAACAGTATCAATTACCCCTGATTACGCAGAAGTTTCAAAACTTACTGATGAATGGTTAAACCCTAAACAGGGTACTGATGCTGCATTAGGCATGGCTTTTGGTCATGTAATCTTAAAAGAGTTCCATTTAGAAAATCCTAGTGAATACTTCACTAGTTATGTTCGTCAATATACCGACTTCCCTATGTTGGTGGTATTAGATAAGCATGACGACAGCTCATTCGTATCAACACGTTTCTTACGTGCTTCCGATTTAGCGGGTGATTTAGGTCAAGAAAACAACCCTGAATGGAAAACAGTCGCTTTTGATGAAAATTCAAGTGAACTAGTTTCTCCAACTGGCGCTATCGGCTATCGTTGGGGCGAAAAAGGTAAGTGGAACATTGAAGAGCGCGAAGGTAAATCTGGCGCGGAAACTAAACTGCAACTTTCTCAAATTGGTGGTGATGTTTCTCCTGTTGCTTTCCCTAACTTTGCTGCTAATAACACTAACAGCGCGTGGACAGGTTGTGATCAAGATGAGATTCAAGTTCGTAATGTGCCAAGTAAAATACTTGTTGGCGCAGACGGTAAAGAATATTTAGTCGCTACCGTTTACGATTTAATGATGGCTAACTATGGTATTGATCGTGGTTTAGGTGGCGAAAACGTTGCTTCTAGCTACGACCAAGATATTCCTGGCACTCCCGCTTGGCAAGAAAAAATTACTGGTCTTCCACGTTCAAAAGTGATTAAAGTAGCGCGTGAATTTGCCGATACCGCTAACAAAACTCGTGGTAAAGCCATGATCATCGTTGGCGCGGCAATGAACCATTGGTATCACATGGACATGAACTATCGTGGCCTGATCAATATGGTTATGATGTGTGGTTGTGTGGGTCAATCAGGTGGCGGTTGGTCACATTATGTTGGTCAAGAAAAACTACGTCCACAAACAGGTTGGCAGCCACTCGCATTTGGTTTGGATTGGTCTCGTCCACCACGTCAAATGAATGGTACTTCTTTCTTCTACAATCACTCTTCACAGTGGCGTCATGAAAAAGTAAGTATGCATGAAGTATTATCGCCATTAGCCAAAAAAGAAGACTTTGCTGAGCATCAGCTTGATTATAACATTCGTGCAGAACGCATGGGGTGGTTACCTTCAGCACCGCAAATTAACCGTAATCCGTTACAGTTAACTAAAGATGCCAAAGCCGCGGGTATGGAGCCAAAAGATTTTGCTGTTCAAGAGCTGAAATCAGGCAACTTAAAGTTTGCTTGTGAAGCACCAGATGCACCAGAAAACTTCCCTCGTAACATGTTTATCTGGCGTTCAAACTTATTGGGTTCATCAGGTAAGGGTCATGAATACATGCTTAAGTACCTATTGGGTGCTGAACGAGCAAGTGTATTAAACGAAGACAATGGCACTACTGGCCATATCAAACCAGAAGAAGCAGAGTGGGTTGATAAAGGCGCCACAGGTAAATTAGATCTAGTCACTACGTTAGATTTTAGAATGTCATCTACTTGTATGTACTCAGACATTATTTTACCTACCGCTTGTTGGTATGAAAAAGATGATTTAAACACCTCTGATATGCATCCGTTTATTCACCCATTATCAACGGCTGTTGATCCTGCGTGGGAAGCTAAATCAGATTGGGAAATCTACAAAGGTATCGCCAAAAAATTCTCTGAAGTTTGTGTTGGTCACTTAGGTGAAGAAACCGATTTCGTTACCATACCTATGCTACATGACACCCCAGGAGAACTTGCTCAACCATTTGATGTTAAAGATTGGAAAAAAGGCGAGTGTGATTTAATTCCAGGCGCTACTGCTCCCAATATGGTGGTTGTTGAACGTGATTACCCTAACACCTACAAGAAGTTTACTTCTTTAGGACCACTCCTTGATAAATTAGGTAATGGTGGTAAAGGTATCAACTGGAATACTGATGACGAAATCATGTTATTAGGTCAGTTAAACCACTTAAACACCGATGAAGGTATTTCTAAAGGCCGCCCAATTATTGAGTCTGCTATTGATGCTTGTGAAACGGTACTTACCTTCGCACCAGAAACTAATGGCGGCGTTGCCGTTAAAGCTTGGGCGGCGTTAAGTGAATTTACCGGTCGTGACCATACGCATTTAGCCTTACCTAAGCAAGAAGAGAAAATTCGCTTCCGTGATATTCAAGCACAGCCGCGTAAAATTATCTCTTCGCCAACGTGGTCTGGTTTAGAAGATGAGCATGTTAGTTACACCGCTGGTTACACTAACGTTCATGAACTTGTGCCATGGAGAACCTTAACAGGTCGCCAACAGTTCTATCAAGATCACAAATGGATGCAAGCGTTTGGTGAGCAATTAATGTCTTACCGTCCACCTGTTGATACTAAAACAACAGAAGCAGTTAAAAACTCTAAGCCAAACGGTAATAAAGAAATCGTCTTGAACTGGATCACGCCACATCAAAAATGGGGTATTCACTCAACTTACTCTGACAACTTATTGATGCTTACCCTATCTCGTGGTGGCCCAATTATTTGGATGAGTGAAGTCGATGCCGCGAGCGCTGGCATTGAAGATAACGATTGGGTTGAGGTGTTTAACGCTAACGGTGCTATTGCTTGTCGTGTTGTTGTTTCACAACGTGTTATGAAAGGCATGACCATGATGTATCACGCTCAAGAGCGTATTGTAAATGTACCAGGCAGTGAAATGACCGGTACTCGTGGCGGTCATCATAACTCAGTAACGCGGGTAATTATGAAACCAACGCACATGATTGGTGGTTATGCACAACAATCTTGGGGCTTCAACTATTACGGCACAGTAGGTTGTAACCGTGACGAAATGGTGGTTATTCGTAAGATGGACAAAATTGACTGGTTAGATGATGACGGTTTTGAAGCAGCAAATACCGAGCAATTACCGCGCGCTCTACCCACTAACCCAGATGAAGCTTAAGAGGAGCAGAACATGAAGATTCGTTCTCAAATAGGTATGGTACTTAACCTTGATAAGTGTATCGGCTGTCATACTTGTTCAATTACCTGTAAAAACGTATGGACGTCACGTGAAGGCGTTGAATACGCTTGGTTCAACAATGTTGAAACTAAGCCGGGTATTGGTTACCCGAAAAACTGGGAAGATCAAGACAAATGGAATGGCGGTTGGATCCGTAAATCTGATGGCAATATTGAACCAAAAATTGGTGGTAAATACCGCCTATTAGCCAGCATTTTTGCTAACCCAAATATGCCAGAAATTGATGATTACTATGAACCGTTCGATTATGATTATCAGCATTTACATACTTCTCCAGAAGTAAAGCATCAGCCAACGGCTCGTCCGCGCTCTGTTATTTCTGGTAAGCGTATGGATAAAATCGAATGGGGTCCAAACTGGGAAGAAATTCTTGGTACTGAGTTTGAAAAACGCTCTAAAGACAAAAACTTCGATAACATGCAAAAGCAAATGTACGGTGAATTCGAAAATACATTTATGATGTATTTACCGCGTTTATGTGAACATTGTTTAAACCCAGCGTGTGTGGCTTCTTGTCCGTCTGGCGCTATTTATAAGCGTGAAGAAGATGGTATCGTTCTGATTGACCAAGAAAAATGTCGTGGTTGGAGAATGTGTATTTCGGGTTGTCCGTACAAGAAAATATACTACAACTGGAAATCAGGTAAATCAGAAAAATGTATTTTCTGTTACCCGCGTATCGAAGCTGGTATGCCAACAGTGTGCTCTGAAACTTGTGTTGGTCGTATCCGTTACTTGGGCGTTATTCTTTATGATGCTGATAGGATCAAAGAAGTGGCCTCAACGCCCTCTGAAACGGATCTTTATGAGAAACAATTGGAAGTATTCCTCGATCCAAATGATCCAGCGATAATTGCGCAAGCACGTAAAGATGGTATTGCCGATTCTGTGATTGAATCTGCACAAAAATCACCTGTATACAAACTAGCGATTGATTGGAAATTGGCATTGCCATTACATCCTGAATATCGCACCTTACCTATGGTTTGGTATGTACCTTCACTTAGCCCGATTCAAAGCGCGGTTGATGCTGGTACTTTAGCCACCATTGGTAAAGCGGGTGTTATCCCTGATATTCGTAGCTTACGTATTCCGCTTAAGTACTTAGCGAATTTGCTAACCGCTGGTGATGAAGAGCCTGTAGCTCGTGCGCTTGAACGCCTACTTGCCATGCGTGCTTACAAGCGTGCAGAAAACGTAGAAGGTGTTGAAGATTTGCAAGTATTAGCAGATGCAGGTTTATCTAAGAAACAAGCTGATGAAATGTATCGTTACTTAGCAATTGCTAACTACGAAGACAGATTTGTTATTCCTTCAGGTAAACGTGAAATGAACGTACCAGAGGCTTATGGCGAAAAATCTGGTTGTGGTTTCACCTTTGGCAACGGCTGTAGCGATGGTCAAAATGGCGTTAACATGTTTGGTGGCAAAAAAGTTGCTAAACGTGACGTTATTAAAACCGTTAATGTAGGTTAGGAAGCCTTATGTTTAGGAGTAAAGTATGTTAATTCTTAAAGTTATTTCAAGGTTGCTTGATTATCCAACCGCGGAAATGTTTGCCGCCAAAGATGAGTTAAAAGCTATTGTTGAACAAACCGAAGAATTGACTAATCAAAACCGTACTCAGTTGCTTGATTTTATTGAGCAACTGACCGCTAGAGACATTTTTGATGCACAAGAAAGCTACGATCTATTATTTGATCGTGGCCGTGCATTATCTTTATTATTGTTTGAACACGTACACGGCGAGTCTCGTGATCGTGGTCAAGCAATGGTAGATTTAATGAATGTTTACAAAACTAACGGTTTTGAAGTTAATTCATCACAATTACCTGATTACATTCCACTTTATTTGGAGTTTTTAAGTGAACAAACACCTGAGTACATTGAAGAATGGCTTGGCGATATTTGTCACTTAATGACCATGTTGTCGGAACGTTTAATAGATAGAGAATGTTATTACTCGGTACTTTTTGATTCACTCATCGAAATTTCAGGCCAAGAGGTTGACCTCGAAGCAAGAGCTGAAATTAGTGAGGCAGTGAAAGCAGAAGAGCGAGACGATACCGTCGAAGCTATCGATAAAGAATGGGAAGATAAAGAAATACGTTTTGATGATCCAATGGTAGGCGAATGCCCATCATCATCAGGCGTACAACAATCTCAACATTCACTCGATCCAAATACTGTTCATCAAGTACCGATTAAATGGCACGACGCAGATGCTGCACAAGTGCAAGGATTGTAAGGAAGAAAACTTATGTCAAATTTAAATTTTTTACTCTTTGGGATTTATCCCTACATTGCTATCGCCGTGCTTTTCATCGGTTCTTGGATCAGATATGACCGCGAACCGTATTCATGGAAAGCCGACTCTAGCCAGCTATTAGATCAAAAAGGTTTTCGCCTAGCGAGTAACTTATTCCACGTAGGTATTATTTTTGTACTTTGTGGTCACTTTGTTGGTTTATTAACGCCGCATGCTATTTATCACGCCTTTATTTCAACCGCTAACAAGCAGTTATTAGCGATGGTAAGTGGTGGTTTCTTTGGTGTTATCTGTTTAATCGGCCTAGTTATGCTACTTAAACGTCGCTTAACTAACCCACGTGTTCGTGCTGTATCGAAGACTTCTGATATCTTTATTTTAGTATTATTGCTAGTGCAATTATTACTAGGCTTAATGACTATCTTTGCTTCAATGAGCCACTTAGACGGTTCAGTGATGGTGCTACTTGGCGACTGGGCGCAAAGCATTGTTACTTTACAAGGTGTTGCCGCCGCAGAAGCGATGACAACGGTAGGTATTATCTACAAAATGCACATCTTTGTAGGTTTAACCATGTTATTGGTATTCCCATTCACACGTTTAGTGCATGTGATCAGCGTGCCAGTGAAATACTTTGCCCGTAACTACCAAATAGTTCGCCAAAGATAATTTCAGCTAATCAGTTAGTTATCTGAAAAGTATAAATGGCGATTTTTATTTACTAAAAGTCGCCATTTCTTTAAATAAGTTTCAAAAATAAATATAGCTAAATCACTTGTATTTAGGTTATTCAGCCATATTTATTTAACATCAATCCAATATTAAAATGTAGTGATTCAAGTTGCAGATATTTAGTTCAAATTCTAGGAGATAGCGCGGAGTTGACGCCAGTCAATGAGCACTTTCGACAACGAAGTTGGGCTAAATAGCAAAAAATTGAATGACTACCAGAGAGAGAGACACTATGAGCGACAGCTGCGGCACGCAAGAGCCAACCACCCCATCAAAAGAGCAATTACCCGTAATCACAGTTAACGGTGTAGCTATTGACGAAAAAGACTTAGCTAACGAATTGCAGTATCACCCTAATGGAAATTTTAACGTTGTTGTGCAGCAAGCAGGCCAAGCCTTAGTGATTCGTCAATTACTTATTGATGAAGCAAAAAAACAAGGTATTATCTCTTCTTCAACGGAAACAGTTAACGACGAAGAAGCTATGCAAAAGCTGGTTGAAAGCAATATTAGCTACGATGCCCCTAACGAAGATATTTGTCAGCGTTACTTTGACAACAACAAAGAAAAATTTATGACCATGCCGCTAATGGAAGTGGATCATATTTTACTGGCTGCTGCCAAAGATGATATTGAAGGCCGTGATGCGGCAAAAAGTAATGCCGCCGTTATTATTTCACAATTACAGCAAGAAATTAGCAATGGTGAGCCTTCAAGTTTTGCCGCCCTTGCCAAGGAATATTCAGCTTGTCCTTCAAAGGAAAGTGGTGGTAACTTAGGCCAGTTAAGTAAAGGCCAAACCGTGCCTGAATTTGAGCGTCAATTAATGCCATTATCAGAAGGTGTTAGCGATAAAGCCATCGAGTCTCGTTATGGCTTCCATGTAGTAAATATCAACCGTAAAATTGAAGGTAAACAGCTAGATTACGATATGGTTAGCGACAAAGTACGCGGCTATTTAGTTAACAGCGCCTCGCACCTAGCGATACAAGCCTATATTCAAAGCTTAGTTGAACAAGCGGATGTAGCAGGCGTAGAAATTAAATTTGATGATGAAAATGTTCATATATAAGAGAATATGACGAGTAGCGAGCAAGAAAAGTTACGATAATATCGTGCAGCGCGATTTCTTCGTAACTCACAGCTCGCTACTTAACTCACTGCTCTTTTAAAATAGTTCTAAAGGTTAAGTTTATTCGGGCATCGTGCACTTTTTTAGTGGGCGGTAAACGGTGCAACCAATGTTTTTGCGTGACGCCTTTCATCACTAATAAACTGCCCGCTTTTAAATTCAGTGCCACGACTTCTTTACTGTGTTTATGTTTAAAAGCAAATTTTCGCTCAGCACCAAACGTTAAAGAAGCAATAGCGCCATTATCTTTTAAGTCTTTTTCACCATCGCTATGCCACGCCATGCCCTCACTGCCGTTATGATATAAATTAAGCAGGCAAGAGTTATAACTTTCACCCGTTTGTTGCTCCACCAACGCTTTTAAAGCCAATAAATGTTGTGTCCACGGCAAAGCACATTTGGTGATATTTGAATAGGTGTAAGTAAATGGCTTGCCATGCAAAAAGTCACCATACCAAGCAACTTTTCTCTTCGTTTCAATATGCTTACCAAAGATAACCGCTTGATCACAGCGCCAAGCTATTTCATCAAGCAAAGCATTAAAATAAAATTCGCTCTCATCAAGCCGCATTATTTCGCCGTAATAATCAACGATGCCATCTTTGGGTAAAATATTAATTGGCTCAGTTAACGCCGGTGAAAATAATTCCATACTTTTATCCATACATCAAAAAAAACACTGTAACAATATACAGCACTCTTATTATTGTACATCATTAAAAGGCTTTGCGATGACTATTTTTATAAAGCCTGTCTGCCTTTATTAAGATAAACCTAGTATCTAGCTTACTATTGCACTTTACCCAAAGGGGGCAATCTATTTATAATGAATTGTATAAAATAAACAATATTAAATAACGGCACTAAATAATGGCAATTGAATACAAGACTCGCACCCAACTCGTTGTTGAAATTTTACGTGAAAAAATCCTCAGCGGTGAAATTTCTGCAGGACAACCCTTGCGTCAAGCCGCTTTAGCCGACGAGTTAAATGTTAGTCGTATCCCCGTGCGTGAAGCCTTGTTACAGCTTGAAGCTGAAGGTTTAGTCATTTTTGAGCCTCACAAAGGTGCTAGTGCGACAGAACTAAATCTTGATCAAGTGGATGAGTTATTTGAACTTAGAGCCATGATCGAAGGTGATTTACTTACCGCATCATTAGCCAACATTACTGATGAGGCACTAGCACAAGCAACCGATATTTTAATTAACCTTGATAGTGCCTTAGGCAAAGAGAATGCTGCCAATACTTGGAGTGAGCTAAACTCTGATTTTCATAATTGCTTGTATTCGGGTGCAAACCGACCACAAACAGCTAACTTGGTGAATGTCCTTAATAAAAATGCCGATCGTTATATTCGCATGCATTTATTGTGGGCAGGTGGTATTTCAAAAGCGGGCCCAGAGCATGCTGAGCTATTAGCTTTTTGTAAATCACGAGATATTGACAATGCGGTCGCAAAATTGAAACAGCATATTCTAAGCTCTCGTGATGAAATCAAAGCCTTTTTAGTACAACGTGAAGCCGCAAACGCTTAACGGCCTTTAATAATATTTAACTCATTTTCATGGCACATACTTCACTCGAGATTAACCCATAAAAGATGTTGCCTTCTTGTGAACCTTTATTTTTGCCTGTTCAATATCCATTACATGTTATTTTTAACTGCGCTAATCTTTTTAGTAACTTTTTGTTTCTGCTCTATGCCTCTTAATAACAAACTGTTAACATTTTCTAGGTATATTTTCGTCTAAGTAAGTATAAGTAATAGGTATGACTATTACTGACCATAATCAAATTTACCAATAGCAATAAATACTGGAAAACCAAAATGAAATTCAATAAAACCCCAACAAAACTCACGCTAGCTATAAGCTTTGCTATGGCACTAACGGCTTGTTCAGAGCAACAAACAACAAACGCTACCGCCAATACACCAGCACATGTTAAAGCAGCGTCAACAGCTCAATCTCAAGAACATTCCCAAGTGAGTGATTTTAACTGGATCGCCGATAAGTTTGCCGACGTGCGAGTTTTACGTTACCAAGTGCCCGGTTTTAATGAGCTTCCTTTAGCGCAAAAAGAATTACTCTTTTATCTTTATAAAGCAGCACTGTCTGGTAGAGATATCACTTGGGATCAAAACTACAAATATAACCTCACTGTTCGTCATACCTTAGAAGCTATTATTACCGGTTATCAAGGCGATAAAAGTACCGCAGATTTTGGCAAGTTGGTTGAATATACCAAACGTGTTTGGTTCGCTAATGGTATCCATCATCATTATATGTCAGCAAAAATTCAACCTGAATTTAGCCAAGAAAGCTTCTCAAGCTACGTTAATGCTGTTGCTGGGCAAGGTAAGTTACCACTTAGCAATATCAACGGTGAAAAACAAACAGCAGAGCAGTTAATTTCCCAATTAACGCCAATATTATTTGATGCAAGTGTTGCTCCTAAAATGGTTGATCAATCAGCCAATACCGACAATGTTGTTGCTTCTGCAGTGAATTACTATGAAGGCGTAACTGAAGCTGAAGTTGAGGCTTTTTATAAAGCAAAAACCAATAAAGATGATAAACGTCCAGTGTCTTGGGGGTTAAATTCAAAGCTAGCCAAAGTTGATGGAAAAATTGTTGAGCAAGTATACAAAGCTGATGGCATGTACGGTAAAGCCATTACTGAAATTGCTTATTGGTTAGATAAAGCCGCTAGTGTTGCTGAAAACGAGCAACAACAAAAAACACTGCAATTACTGGCTAAATACTACCGCAGCGGTGATTTAGCCGACTTTGATGCTTATAACATTGAGTGGGTTAAAGATGTAAACTCTAATGTTGATGTTGTTAACGGTTTCATTGAAGTTTATGACGATCCACTCGCCTATCGCGGTTCATTTGAGTCAGTAGTTTCTTTTAAAGATGAAGAAACCACCAAAGTTATCGCCGCTATTGCTAAACAAGCTCAATGGTTTGAAGACAACTCACCATTGATTGAAGCGCATAAAAAGCAAGAAGTAAAAGGCATTACGGGCAAGGCAATCACCGTTGTGGTTGAATCAGGTGATGCTTCTCCTTCTACGCCTATCGGCATTAATTTACCGAACGCCAACTGGATCCGCGCTGAGCATGGCTCAAAATCAGTGAGCTTAAGTAATATTGTTGACGCTTACGACAACGTAAAAGGCGGCTCATTAGCTGAATTTGCTTGGGACGAAGCCGAAATAAAACGTGGCGAAGAGTTTGGTCCATTGGCCTCACATTTACATACTGACTTACATGAAGTTATTGGTCATGCTTCAGGACAAATTAATGACGGGGTTGGCACACCAAAAGAAACCCTGAAACAGTATGCTTCGGCATTAGAAGAAGGCCGCGCTGATTTGGTGGCGCTGTATTATTTAATGGATGCGAAACTTATCGACATGGGTGTTATGCCAAGTTTAGAGGTGGGTAAAGCCAGTTACGATAGTTACATTCGCAACGGTATGATGCAGCAGCTTCGTCGTTTAAAATTAGGTGAGCATATCGAAGAAGCACACATGCGCAACCGTCAGTTAATCGCCAGTTGGGCGTTTGAAAAAGGCGCTAAAGACAATGTTATAGAAAAACGCATGCGCGACGGTAAAACTTACTTTGTAGTCACCGATTATCAAAAACTACGCAGCTTATTTGGCCAGTTGTTACGTGAGTTACAGCGCATTAAATCAGAAGGTGACTTTGCCGCTGGACAAGCGCTGATTGAAGGTTACGCCGTCAACGTGGATGAAAAGCTGCATCAAGAAGTTATTGAGCGTTATAAAAAGCTAAACTTAGCGCCTTATTCTGGATTTATTAATCCTAAGCTCGAAGCTGTTTTTGAAGGTGGCAAACAAGAAGGTAAAATTATTGATGTGAAAATCAGCTATCCTGAAAGCTTCAAAGCGCAAATGTTAGAATATGGTAATGATTACAGCTTGTTGCCCATGATTAACTAAAACAGCTCAAGCAAGCAAGAGAAGTTTCGAGCATGAGTTTCGAAAACACTCAACAAAATATGTGGTGCTAATTAAATAGCACCACACTACTCATACTACTTAACTCGCTATACTTCTTACTTAACATGTCACTGTTTTTATTCCGTAAACGGGTTTTTCTCTCTAAAGGTTGCTACGGCCATAGCAATAGAAAGTAGAATAATTGAATTAAAAAATACCGGCACAATAACAAAATAATAACCCAACTCATGAACGCCACTACCGCCAATAACAGCAGTGACTGCGGTCGCCCCGCCAGGTGGATGCATACTACCCGTATGATGCATAGCAAGCATTGCCACACCAATCGCAGCCGATGACGCCAAAATAGGGTTGGCTATCAAGTAATAGGCACTAATACCAATAAAAGCTGAAATGATATGCCCACCGACCAATGGCCAAGGTTGTGACACTGGGCTATGAGGAATGGCAAAAATTAACATTGCCGAAGCACCTGTAGAAGCCAATACCATAGGGTGATTATCAGCCTGTAAAATATTAAAACTAAAAAAAGATGCGCACAAAGTTGCGAAAAATGCGCCGACAATAGACACATACACTTCTTTACTGGACATTGCTTTCATTGGCATAGGCGAAAAGTATAGGGCTAAGTACAGCGCTAAATATGATAATCAATTGATATATCTAGCATAACAGAGTGATGATATAAGGCAAACCTACCTAAAACTAAGGCTATATTGGCTTTAAGTGTTGCTGCGTGAACAAGCAAAACGCGTAAACCCTTCCATGGGGCTCTACACAAGCATCAGGACAATGTGCGTCCTGCATTGTCGAATAAGGTACATCCTGTACCGTCATGCTTGTGAAGCTTGCTTTTATCACATCTGCA
>MAAC01010928.1_pt1 | contig 19958 bp, 21 predicted proteins | sample 1115981 | NCBI WGS metagenome assembly MAAC01 (sample SAMN04961126, study PRJNA320927) | seawater metagenome | isolation source: sample BD02T64 sea water enriched with oil for 64 days | place: USA:Gulf of Mexico | collected 2013-07-27
AAGAAGCCCTGGATCAGGCCGAAAATGCGTTAGCAAAATCAAAGCATGTTGAACAAAAAATGCGAATTGAGCGACGGGAAGCGGACCAAACCCGATCCGCTATGCAAACAAAGCATGCAGAACATCAAAAGATGTATTCCACAAAGCAGTCCCGGCTGGAGGCGCTACAAGAGCAAGAGAACTCTCTGGTGTCCGATATATCGGAGTTGAAAAGCAACCTTTCAACATTAAAGGATGAACAGTCAGGCCTTCCTGATTTGTCTCAGTCTAAAATTGACTTAGACAAACTGCGATCAACATTGCGCGAGAGACGTGAGGAGGTTGGTATTGTCCGCGCCGAACACGACACGGTGGTCCGCGAATCAGCGATAAAGAAAGATCGATTACAATCCATCGACGTTGAGCGAGAGAGCTGGATTAAGAGAAGTTCTAACATGGCAGAGCATTTCTCCCAGTTGGAAATCAGATTCTCATCCACGGACAAAGAAATTCAAGATTTGACCCACAAACCAGAGGAACTTCGTCAGAGGCGTGGAGAATTGGCGGATCAGATGGCACGGGCTGATGCAGCTAGAGGCGTAGTCCGAGATCAAGTAGCTGAGGCCGAAGCTGTTCTTAAGCAATGCGATGATGCCTTGAGACAGGCTCAAGAAGCCCTTTCCGCCTGCCGCGAACAAAGAGTACGCCACGAGGCCAATGTGGAACATACCGCAGAAGTTCTGGAAAGTTTGGCTGAACAAATCCTTGAGAAACTGGACTGTACGCCAAACAGGATCAAAGAAGCTGGGCAAATCGAAAATGATGAAGAGATACCGCCTGTCGACATTAGTGACCGCAAAGTTGAGCGCTTAAAGAAAGAACGCGATGGAATGGGCCCGGTTAACCTGCGGGCTGAAATTGAGGCCAATGAGGTGGACGAACAACTAACCACTTTACTTAAGGAACGGGAAGATCTTGAAGCAGCAATAGCCCGCCTAAGACAAGGTATAGCAAGTCTGAACAAAGAAGGCCGCGAAAGATTGCTCGTCGCCTTTAAAAAGGTAGATGCTCACTTTCAAGAACTGTTCAATCAAGTATTCGGTGGAGGCTATGCACATCTGAAACTAACAGAATCTGATGACCCACTGGCAGCAGGGCTTGAAATAATGGCAAGCCCACCGGGCAAACGATTACAATTGATGTCCCTATTATCGGGCGGAGAGCAGGCTTTAACCGCTGTCGCACTCCTTTTCGCAGTATTTTTGACGAACCCCGCCCCCATCTGCGTTCTGGATGAGGTTGATGCCCCCCTTGATGATGTCAATGTTGAACGGCTTTGTAATTTACTGGACCGATTATCCGCGGATTCTGAAACCCGATTTCTTGTTGTCACTCACCACCCCATTACAATGGCTCGCATGGACAGGCTGTTTGGCGTTACAATGGCTGAGCGCGGAATCTCGCAGCTTGTATCCGTTGATCTGACCCGCGCGCAACTTATGACCAATGAAACCAGTTGAGACAAATTTGCCTTGAGAAACACTATGTCATTTAACTTTATTCAAAAGCCTATTCTAAGCTGTTCATTCGACCTTGACAGTGCGAAGGTCAGACCGTATGTTTCCCGCGCTTTGAGTAGGGGGATTTAGACGATGTTAATTTTTCGTGAATGTGGCGGAAATGGCTGAACCAACCCCGCAAGAGAAGAAAGAATTTCAAGCTCGTCTTGAGAGTGCGCGCCATAAACATGAACAGGGTTCATGGGATGGCAGCCTAAAGGTTGAGCGAAGCGGTGCGATTGGCAGGGCATGGCGTTTATCTGTAGAGATAATTGCTGCTTTTCTGGTTTGTGGCGGTTTAGGTTGGGTGATCGACGGTTGGTTGGACACAAAACCTGTGTTTTTGTTGGTGTTTGTTGTTATAGGTATGTTTGTAGGCGTTTATAATGTCTTCAAAGTTGCTAAAGCAATGAACCCAGAAGATTTTGAAGAATGAGAGGCAAGGATTTTGCCTCTTTTTGTGTGAAACATATTCAGACAGGATATTAGTATCGTGGCAGAAGGTCAGGGACTCCATATCGACCCGATGGGGCAATTTGAGATTAAGCGTTTGGTTGAAATGAATATCGGCGGTGTCGACGTTTCATTTACCAACTCTTCTTTGTTTATGCTCATCGTCATTGCAACAATCACTGTATTCCTTACATGGAGTATGCGCGGCCGGGCCATGGTTCCAGGACGCATGCAGTCCATGGCGGAATTGAGCTACGAATTCATTGCAAACATGTTGAAAGAGAATGTGGGCTCTGAAGGACGTAAGTTCTTCCCGTTCATTTTCTCAATATTCATGTTCGTTCTATTCTGTAACTTGATCGGAATGATCCCCTATACATTTACTGTTACCAGCCACATCGTTGTGACTTTTGGCTTGGCGCTAACAGTATTTCTACTGGTTACAATTGTCGGCATTATGCGTCATGGATTTAAATTCCTGACTTTGTTCGCCCCAAGCGGCGTTCCAATGTTCTTGATGCCGATTTTGATACCCATCGAAGTAATTTCTTACTTCGTACGCCCTATCAGCCTTTCAGTACGTCTCTTCGCCAACATGATGGCGGGTCACGCATTGCTGAAAGTGTTTGGCGCATTTGTTGTTGGTCTTAGTTGGTGGGGCGGTTGGCTTCCACTTGGCTTTATTGTTGGTCTGACTGGCCTCGAATTCTTGGTTGCATTCCTGCAAGCATATGTATTCGCAATCCTGTCATGCCTGTATCTAAATGATGCGATTAACCTGCATCACTAATTTTATTAACAATTACATTGTTTTTGTTTAAAGAAGGAAGAATATCATGGAAGTAGAAGCAGCAAGAATGATCGGCGCTGGCCTTGCAACTATCGCGCTGGCAGGTGTTGGTCTTGGTTTGGGAAACATCTTCGGAGCTTACATTTCAGGTTCTTTGCGCAACCCAGCAGCAGCACCAAAAGTGTTTGGTAACGTTCTGCTTGGCTTTGCTCTAACAGAAGCTGTTGCTCTGTTCGCTATGGTTATCGCTCTTATCATCCTGTTCGTTTAATCTCTTTAACTACATCAGTTAGAGAACTTTAAAACGTTAGGATTTAGGAACGGTTATGCCGCAGCTCAATTTTGCAGACTTCCCACCACAACTTGTGTGGTTAGCTATCAGTTTTATCATCTTGTATATCGCGATGGCAAAGGTAGCTATTCCACGCATTTCTGAAGTGCTGGAAGGTCGTCAGGACCGCATTGCCCGTGATTTGGACGAAGCCAAGCGCTTGAGTGAAGAATCAGATAAGGCAAAAGCGGAGTATGAAGCCGCGCTGGACGAAGCTCGGGCGAAAGCCCATGGTATGGTTGCTGAATTAAAAGCTTCCCTCGCCCAAGAGCAGGACGCCAGCAGGGTCGAACTTGAAGCCAACCTTGCAGACAAAGCACAGGCGGCTGAGAAGAGCATCGCTACTGCCAAGGAAACAGCACTATCCAATGTTCGGGATATTGCCAGCGCAACCGCAAAAGCAGCGGTTGCCAAGCTTGTTTCTCTTGAAATTAGTGATGCGGATTTATTGTCAGCTGTTGAAGCTAATGCGAAGGGGAAAGCCTAATGCTACATGATCCCGCATTTTGGGTAGCCATTGCCTTCCTTGGTTTCATTGCCGTTGTTATTTATTTCAAACTTCCTTCTATTGTCGGAAAGCAACTTGATGACCGGGCAAGCCGCATCAAGAGCGAATTGGAAGAAGCACAGAAACTGCGTGAAGATGCGCAAGCTATGTATGCTGATTACCAACGCCGTCAACGGGACGCTTTGGCTACTGCCGAAGAGATCGTTGTAAAAGCAAAAGAAGCGGCTGAAATAATTCGCAAAGAAAGCGAAGCTGAACTTCAGGCTAATTTGACACGCCGTCAGGAATTGGCTGAAGCCAAGATCCGCCAGGCTGAAGAAAAAGCCATTGCTGAAGTTCAGAATATCGCAATTGATGTTTCTATCGCAGCTGCTGAGCAGCTTATGAAAGAAAACATCAAGGCGAAAGAAGCTGGCTCAATAATCGACCAATCTATTAAAGATTTGGGCACACAACTGAACTAAGTTCAAAGCCCACCTCGACTAAGGACCCCGCTTTTGAGCGGGGTTTTTTATTGCCTAAATTCCATGCGCAACAAAAAAAGTCCCGCTCGAAAGCGGGACCCTTTGTCAGGTTATATCAGTATTGATCAGGCTTCTTCGGGAGCGCTCCAGCGAAGGATTGGGCTCCGTGCAGCGGCCGTCTCATCTAAACGTTTACGAGGGGCAAACTTAGGTGCCTGTGTAAAGAAGTCAGCATTGTTACTGGTTTGTGCTTTTTCAATCAGATGACGCATACTGCCAATGAACATATCAAGCGTCTCTTTAGTCTCGCTCTCAGTTGGCTCAATCAGCATTGCACCGTGTACGACCAATGGGAAATACATGGTCATTGGATGATACCCTTCATCAATCATCGCTTTTGAAATATCAAGAGTGGTCACCCCTGTATCTTTCAAAGTGCTGTCATCAAACAGGGCTTCATGCATACATACGCCGTCGAACGGAGAGTTGAGTAAATCATTCAATCCCACCCGAATATAGTTTGCGTTAAGTACTGCATCTTCTGCAATCTGACGAAGGCCGTCTGCTCCGTGGCTCAGCATATAAGCCAGCGCCCGAATAAACATTCCCATTTGTCCGTGGAACGTTTTCATTCGGCCAAAGCTTTGATTTGCCCCTTCTTCCACGTATTCTTGAAGGAAATAACCCGCATCACCTTTGGCGACGTAGGGAACAGGCGCATATGGTGCAAGCGCTTCAGATAGGACAACCGGACCAGAACCCGGTCCACCACCGCCATGCGGCGTTGAGAAGGTCTTATGAAGGTTGATATGCATGGCATCGACACCAAGATCACCTGGACGTGTCCGACCAAGGATGGCGTTAAGGTTAGCACCGTCACAGTAAAAATACCCACCAACGCCATGAATGAGATCCGCAATTTTCTTTACGTCATTCTCAAACAGGCCACAAGTGTTGGGATTTGTCAGCATAACACCTGCAACATCCGGCCCCAATTTGGCTTCGAAGGCAACCATATCCATACGGCCATTTGCATCAGCTGGAACGGACTCTACCTTATATCCGCAAAGAGCTGCCGTGGCTGGATTTGTTCCATGGGCAGACTCAGGTACCAGAATACGAGTTCTGGCTTCTCCCTTAGCATCATGGGCAGCGCGAATAGCCATCACACCACATAACTCGCCATGCGCGCCTGCAGCCGGTGACATGGCAACCGCAGGCATCCCGGTGATCGTTTTCAACCAATGTGCCAAATCATCGATTAACTCCAATGCGCCTTGAACAGTACTCACGGGCTGCATTGGATGAATATCGCCGAGGCCCTTCATCCGTGCTGCTTTTTCATTGATCCGCGGATTATGCTTCATCGTACATGATCCAAGCGGATAGAAACCGGCATCAATGGAATAATTCTGACGGCTCAAACGAACATAGTGACGCAAGACTTGCGGCTCTGAAAGATCTGGCAAACCAACATCAGTCTCTCTTTCAAGACCACCCATGCGGCTTTTCACATCTTTCGGCTCACGCATATCCACGCCAACGCGACCCTTTACCCCCTGCTCAAAAATAAGCGGAGTTTCAAGGTTTAGAGCCCTGTTTCCAGTGTATGTGTTTTCCGCATCGCCATTAGTACTGGCAGCACCAGGCCTTGTCGGACGTCCAACATTATTTAGCATTGGCAATTTCCTCCAGCGCAGCGACCAATTGATCAACGTCAGCGTCGCTATTTGTCTCTGTCACAGTAACAAGTAACAAGTTTTCAAATTCAGCAGTATCCGGAAGCAACCTTGAAACCGGAACACCGCCCAGAATGCCTTTGGATGCCAACTGTTCGACAGCGATTGCCGCTGGGATTGGTAGCTTCACTGTAAACTCATTGAAGAATGTATCGTTGAGAACGTCAATACCCTCGATTGCTGAAATTTTATCAGCGGCCGCTACAGCTTCGCCGTGGTTGAGTTTGGCAAGTTTGGAGAAACCAACTTCACCCAATAGGCTCATGTGAATGCTGAAAGCCAATGAGCAAAGGCCCGCATTGGTACATATATTGCTGGTCGCTTTTTCCCGCCGAATATGTTGTTCGCGCGTAGAAAGCGTCAGCACAAATCCGCGCGTACCGTCTTGATCGACAGTTTCACCGCAAAGGCGGCCTGGCATCTGGCGAACATATTTTTGGCGCGTCGCAAACAACCCAACGTATGGACCACCGTATGAGAGCGGAACACCAATTGATTGGCCCTCGCCCACAACGATATCAGCGCCCATATGACCTGGAGAGCGCATAGCGCCCAATGATACCACTTCAGTAACAACAACAACTAACAGGGCACCCACTTCATGGCATTTATCTGCAAGATCGGATAGATCTTGAAGCCGTCCAAAGAAATCAGGGTTCTGAACCACAACACAGGCAATATCCTTACCAAGACCCGCCGCCAAATCCTCAACACCATCAACAGATGGAGATAGGCTCTCGACACCAAAGTCAGTAAATTGAACAGTTGTTTCTGTGACTTCCCGGTAATGCGGGTGCAGATTACCCGACAAAATCGCTTTTTTCCGGCGAGTGGCACGGCAGGCCATCAAGACGGCTTCCGCGCAGGCTGTAGCGCCGTCATACATGGAGGCGTTAGCGACATCCATTCCTGTAATCAAAGCCACTTGTGACTGGAATTCAAACAGGGCCTGCAAAGTTCCCTGACTAATTTCCGGCTGATACGGTGTATAGGCTGTTAGAAATTCTGACCGCTGGATCAAATGATCGACAACTGAAGGCACGTGATGGCGATATGCCCCAGCCCCGAGAAAGCTAGGCGCGGAAGATGGCGACAAATTCTGTGCGCCGTAGGCCAGCATCTTAGCGTCCACATCCATTTCAGGAGCATGCTTTGGTAAATCCAAAAGCCCTGAAAGGCGGGCATCTTCTGGAATATCAACAAACAAGTCATCAACAGAGGCGACACCAATTTTTTCCAACATTGCCTGCCGCTCTTCAGCAGTATGTGGCATGTATCTCATTAGGAAAGACCTTCTGTATATTCTTTATACGCCGCTTCATCCATCAACTCATCTAGCTCAGATGAATCTTCGATTTTGATTTTTGCAAACCAACCAGCGCTTTGTGCATCTTCATTGACCAAAGACGGGGAATCTTCAAGATCTTCGTTCACGGCGACAACTTCGCCTTTAATCGGTGCGTAGACTTCAGAAGCTGCTTTTACGCTTTCAATAACGGCAAGTTCATCACCCTTATCCAGTTCCCGACCCATGTCAGGAACTTCAACAAAAACAACATCTCCCAGCTGTTCTTGGGCGTAGTCGCTGATACCAACGGTCGCGATATCACCTTCAACAGTTATCCATTCGTGATCTTTTGTGTATTTTATGCTCATTTCAATTTCCTATTCTTTGAAATTAATTTCTGTAGGGGTTTTTAGCCCCGATAATATCGCTGCTCAACAAATGGCATTTTGACGACTTTAGCCGCCCGTGCCTTTCCTCGAACAATAAGTTGTAAGGGTGTATCAGCCTTGGCCAATTCCAGCGGGACATATCCCATGGCAATCGGTGCCTGCAGGCTTGGCGCAAAGCCGCCGGATGTAATCTCTCCAACGACATTGCCATCCATGTCAGCTATTTCGGTGTGTTCGCGGGCTGGTGCACGGCCTTCTGGCAATATACCAACACGTTTCATTTTCGGTTTCGCTGCAATTTCATCAATGATGATTTGTGCACCAGGAAAACCACCTTCTGCACGGCGGCGTTTACTGATTGCCCAAAGAAGACCTGCTGAGGCTGGGGTTGTCTCTGTTGTCAAATCATGACCGTAAAGGCATAGACCTGATTCCAATCTAAGTGAATCGCGGGCACCTAAACCAATGGCAGCTACTTCGTCTTCGGCCAGAAGTGCCCGGCAAACCTCGATGGCTTTATCATTTGGAATAGAGATTTCGTAGCCGTCTTCACCGGTATAGCCAGAACGGGTTACAAAACAAGCAGCGCCGGCCAGATCCATCTCCCGGTAGCTCATAAAGGACATATCGGCCACGCTTGAATTAAAGCGCGCCAAGACTTCTGCTGCCTTGGGGCCTTGTAGGGCAACTAACGCCCGATCTTCAAGAACTGTAATAGTCGCTTCATCTTGAAGCGCTGACTTGAACAGAGCAATATCCTGCTCCTTACATCCGGCGTTCACAACAACGAACAGATCGTTCTCGCGGCGAGTGACGATCAAATCATCCAGAATTCCGCCCACATCATTGGTTAAAAAGCTGTACCGCATTTCGCCAACAGACAATGCTTCGATGTCACCTGGAATCAATTTCTCAATTGATTTCATTGGGTTATCCCCAAAAATGACAACTTGCCCCATGTGAGACACGTCAAATAGGCCTGCTGCCTCCCTGGTATGAAGGTGCTCCTTCATAATACCTTCTGGGTATTGTACCGGCATGTCGTAGCCGGCAAAAGGGGTCATTTTTGCACCGAGCTCCACATGCAACTCATACAGTGCAGTCCGTTTAGTCTGGGAATTTTCATTCATAATATGATCTCTGCTCGCAAAGTTGATTGCTCACCAACGCGCACAGCGTCGGCAACAACCCCCTCTGTCTTAGGACCTGAGAGATTTGACATGAAACGTAAACGTGACGTTTCATGCTTACCCCTTCGGTGAAGCCGAACATTCGGCTTGCTTTCCAGAGATTCATCCTCCTGCGGTCCGGGTGCCTGAGAGTTTCCGGGGTGGTTGCTCCTTCGGCGATAACTTTAGATCATCTCTCCCGCAGGGATCATCTGTATGAATGGCCCGATAATAGTGAAGGGATCGCGTGAGTCAAAGGCATAATCGATTTCACCAGAAGACAGCGATGAAAATTGCATAAAAACTAATAATTTCTCATTTTCCTTGAGCCTAATCCATTTTCCTTGAGCCTAATCCATTTTACTTACTATCTATTAACCTCCTTCCGGTAGTCATATGTCTTCTAAACTGTATGTACCTGGCTCTTAGGCTGAATTGACTTGGAATTGAGCAATTAATGAAATCAACAATCCCCCCGACCGGAACCGAACGAATACTCGGTGAAAAAGAAATAATCGTCAGCAAAACTGACACAACAGGAAAACTGACATATGCCAACAAGAAATTTCTGGAAATTTCCGGCTATAACGAAAATGAAGTATTAGGCGTACAACACAATCTGATCCGGCACCCTGATATGCCGCGTGTTATTTTTAAATTTTTGTGGGAACGATTAGTTGCCCGTGAAGAGATATTTGCCTACGTCATTAATCTTTGCAAAGAAGGTGATCATTACTGGGTGTTAGCCCATGTGACGCCTTCTCTCACTGAAGACGGTACAATTCTTGGCTATCATTCTAATCGCCGGGCAAGTGATCCATCTCTCGTAAATAATACAATCGTGCCGCTCTACAAAAAGCTCAGAGATATTGAACAAAAAGCGACATCTCCGAAACAAGGCTTAGTAGCCTCACAAAGCGCCCTAACTGACATCATCGATGAACAAGGAGGCAATTATGACCGCTGGCTCTTCTCTCTCTAAGCAAATTGGCTCAGTAGTCGCCGCAATAGTTGTAACGTCAATTGCCTATACAGGATATCTCTCAACAATTGGCTCATTAACACTGGAGTTAGTTGCATTTGGATTCGCCTTTTTAATACCAGCCTCGGCTGCGCTTTACTTCAGACAAAAGGTCACCGCTGCGGTTCAAGAACGGGACAACATGCGATTGATGTTGCAAGCTCGTGCTGACGAAATGAGCGATGAGAGCAATGCAACACCTGCAAAACTCGCCGATGAGTTAAGCCGAACAGCATATCTTTGCAAAAAAATTGCTGCGGGTGATTTCGAAACCCGTATTCTCAATATCGACCCAGAGAACCCGCTTTCGGCAACGCAGGAAGCGATAAATGATCTTGTAGATCGAACGGATGCCTTCATTCGAGAAGCCAAAGCCTCTATGGAACATGTCGCTGAGCAGAAATACTACCGACGTATAATCGAAAGTGATATGAGCGGATCTTTTAAATCAACGGCAGCTAGCATCAATAATTGCACCCAATCATTTGCTGCCAGAACTGCAAAATTTGAAGGGATCGTCGAACAATTTGAGGCTCAGATCGGAACAGTTTCAAAGTCTATTCATGAAACGTCGGAAACCCTGCATAATTCAGCGGCCAATTTGTCTAACAATGCCAGTAGCACAGCAGAACAGGTGAAAATTGTGGGTGGGGCTGCAGTCAGTGCTTCGGCCAGTGTACAAACTGTTGCAAGCTCTGCTGAAGAAATGTCTGCATCAATTCAAGAAATTAGTCGTCAAATTCAACACTCTCTATCAAACACGTCGACCGCTCGCGAAACGGCACGTTCGGGTAACGTTAAAATTAAGGGTCTAGCTGAATCCGCGCAATCCATTGGCGAAGTTGTAAAGTTGATTGAAGATATCGCAAATCAAACCAATCTTCTCGCCCTCAATGCGACTATTGAAGCCGCCCGGGCAGGAGATGCAGGTAAAGGTTTTGCTGTGGTTGCCAATGAAGTTAAAAACCTCGCAAGTCAAACAGCAAAAGCAACCGAAGATATTAGCCGTCAAATTGTTAATATTCAGGATGCGACGACTGACACCGTTCAATCTATGGACACAATAAATTCTTCCATAGAAGACATTAGCTCGGCAGTAGAAACGATTGCAAATGCGGTTGATGAGCAGAGCAGTGCCACACGTGAGATTTCGCAAAGTGTTCTGAGCGCATCAAACAATACGCAATCCGTATCGGACAACATATCGACAGTTGCAAATGCTACAGCTGAAACGTCCGACACGAGCGGCCAGCTGCTCATTGAAGCTAACGTTCTGCAGGGAAAATCAGAAGATCTTGAAAAAAATGTTGCAAACTTCCTGACAGAAATTCGCAAAGCTATTTGATTGATCTAGCCAATATTTTACCTAAAAAGGTGTACCTCTTAATGGGCCCTTTTTAGGTAGATAGCTTACCTAACTGCTTTTCGGTTATATTCTAGTTGTTCACTTGTAAGTTGGAAGCCTAAAACAATCGTATAATCTCGTCCTGACAGGCCGCTCATTATGGGTATTCTTTGAACAATTTCCTCTTGAACCGCCCCTCTGCGTTTTCCTTCTGGAATTACAACAGGACTTTCAAACACTTTTTTGCTCAATATACGTTTGTTTTTATCTGCGATTGCGACAAAAAACGGAAACATCTTTTTCTGGCCTGTCGCAGCCGGCCCTTTTATAGCGCCAATACGAAGAATCAATTCAGCTAATACTAGAGACTCGTCATCTTCATAGACACATTCACCGCTGGTAGGCACGATCACGCCTTCAAATTCAACGTCCACTAGATCACGGCCGGGACCTTGTCGAAAGATCGTAATATTATCGGCGTTTGGCAGTACGCTCACTGTAGGACACGGCAGCACACGCTTCTCCATGCTAAAGAAATCAGAATCCATTCCTCCAGAACATGCGGATAGAGTCAAAGTGCCCGCTAGAATGGCGATGGACTTCATAGGCTTGAATTTACTTATCATCCGATGTTCTTTCACTTTTGACAGAGAAGGTTGATCCATATACACGTCAAAGTCTGGTAATTAGAGGCAAATTGATGTACTAATCCGCCGAATTTAAGGCGGACTGATATTTTTGGCAAGCGAGACCCACTCGCTGTTTGAAAATATTTAGCCAATGGGATATTTTCGCCCCTATAAATGTTAGGTTTGTAGATGACTGTTGACCAAAAAAATCTTCTGTTAGCGGCCCCTCGTGGCTTTTGCGCAGGTGTCGATCGAGCCATTCAAATTGTTGAAAGGGCGCTCGAAAAATATGGCGCGCCCGTTTATGTGCGGCACGAAATTGTTCATAACAGATATGTTGTTGAAAACTTGGAAGCCAAAGGCGCCGTTTTTGTTGACGAGTTAAGTGATGTTCCCGATGACGTCCCCGTTATTTTTTCAGCTCATGGGGTCGCAAAAGCGGTCCCGGAAGAAGCAACTCGCAAAAATATGTTTTTTATTGATGCTACCTGCCCTCTTGTTAGCAAGGTCCACCGGGAAGCCGAGCGCCATGATAAAGATGACGTAGAAGTCATTCTCATCGGCCATAAAGGACACCCTGAAGTGATCGGCACCATGGGCCAATTACCCGACGGCAAAATATCTCTAGTGGAGACACTTGAAGATGCGCTGTCATTCTCACCTAAAGACCCCGAAGTTGATCTCGCTTACCTGACGCAAACAACACTGTCCGTAGATGAGACGGCAGATATTGTTAACAAATTGAAAGAACGTTTTCCAAATATCATTTCTCCCAAAAAAGAAGATATTTGTTATGCTACGACCAACAGACAGGCTGCCGTTAAAGAGCTTGCCAAAGATTGCGAGGGTGTCCTTGTTATTGGTGCTCCAAACTCGTCAAATTCCATGCGCCTTGTGGAGGTTGCCCAGAAAAGCGGATGTAAATTCGTTAGTCTAGTACAGCGTGCCATAGACATTCCGTGGGATAAATTGAATGATTGTACAAATATCGGCATAACTGCGGGGGCTTCGGCACCAGAAACGCTGGTTGAGGAAGTCGTCGCCGCATTTTCTGAGCGCTATGATGTAACAGTTCGTGAGATAACAACAAGCGAGGAGCATGTCATCTTCAAACTTCCTCGTATTTTAGAAAAATAAATAGCATCAAATCCTTAACAGATTTGAATACTGCTTAAATGGTAGAAACTAATGGCTGTATATACTGACATCACAAACGAAGAATTAGATGCATTGCTGCGTGAATATGAAATTGGAGATGCCCTTTCATGTAAAGGCATTGCTGAAGGTGTGGAAAACTCAAATTTTCTCCTTCATACGCAAACTGGTTTCTACATACTTACCCTGTACGAAAAACGTGTAAATAAAGACGATCTTCCGTTTTTTCTTGGATTAATGGAACATTTGGCGGAAGAAGGCTTTGTCTCTCCAACACCGATTGCAACCAAAACCGGAGAGACACTGACAGAAGTTGCTGGCCGACCAGCCGCAATAATCTCTTTTTTGGAAGGCCGCTCCGTGCGGCGTCCAACGCCAGATCATTGCGCATTCCTCGGAGATACTCTTGCAAAGATGCATCTTGCAGCAGCTAACTTTCAAATTGAGCGTCCCAACACTTTGTCCGTCCATAGTTGGCGTGCGCTATTTAACGACTGTCTCTCGAACCCCCAAGATACGAGTATCAAGCAGAGTGAAATTTCTGAGATTGAGGCTGAGTTGTCTTTTCTTGAAGGTCAGTGGCCGTCGAACCTGCCAACAGGTGTTATCCATGCGGACTTGTTTCCCGATAACATTTTTTTCCTGAACGATCAGGTCAGCGGCGTTATTGACTACTACTTCGCCTGCAATGATTTTCTTATCTACGACTTGGCCATATGCATTAATGCTTGGTGTTTCGAGACTGATGCCAGTTTCAACATTACCAAGGCTCAGAAGATGCTGAAGGCATATGGCAAGGTTCGGGAAATATCTGAAGCTGAGTTAGAAGCCCTACCACTCCTCTGCCGCGGTGCAGCGTTACGGTTTTATCTAACTCGTTTATATGATTGGTTAAACCAGATTGAAGGAGCTTTGGTCAAACCCAAAAATCCTGCGGAATACTTGAAGAAAATACGTTTTCTTCAAGATGTTAAAACCGTTTCCGCCTACGGCATCGAGTAACACTTCTAGTCAAAAAGCGCGTCGATTTCGTCCTGAGAAATTTCCTGACCTTCGACGCGTGGACCACTAAGTTCAACGTCTCCATCAGTTTGCTTCACTTGCTCGACGCCTTCGAGGCCAGCCATCTCGTCTTCACCGCCCAGAATATTAATCATTGTGGCAATTCGATCTTCCACAAATTTTAGAGTGCCAACCACTTTTGAAATTCGCTGTCCAGTAATATCCTGAAAACTACAAGCTTCATAAATTTTCATTACTGCATTGCTTATTGCTTGCGTAATTTCAAGTTCATCTGGATCGGTTGCGTTGAGTTCAAGACTTTCGTTCTTGTCCTCTATGGTTTCGACGGCGGCCAGAATTGTATTGGTTGCCGTTTCAGTATCGCCAACAACAGCATCTAGTTGGTCTGTCATTGCGTGAATTTTTGGACCATCGTCATGAGATTGAATGGAAGAAATTTCGCGCCGTGTTTCAAGAATGACCCGAGAAAGTTCTTCAAGCTCAACCTTCAGCAACATGGATTCGGCAAATTCTTTTTTGAAATCTTCTATAACTTCTTCGTTAAGTGAAGGTCCCGATTCGGCAGCTACCATGCTGCCTGCAATATCATCCTTTAGAGAGTGTATTGCTCCCAATAGAACATCGTATTGCTCTTGGCTCATGCCACCAGAGGCGACTTGATCTGTGCCTTCTGTAATTACATTTTTAAACTGACTTTTTTCTGCAGAGAACATTTTTTTTTGCATAACGTTCACAGGAACCCCTACTGGCAATACGGATAAAATTCAAATAGTGAAGACATCCTGCACTGAAGCACCTAAAATTCTGTTAAAATGTTATTATAATACTGACCACATGGCCTTTTTGGATATGCTGGCCGTAATTTTTAAGCTTAAAGTCCGTAAAACAGGTGACACATTGGCAGATCAAACAGTAACTATTTATACAGATGGCGCATGCTCAGGCAACCCAGGCCCTGGTGGTTGGGGTGCCTTACTTGAATGCGATGGAAAGTCAAAAGAAATTTGCGGCGGAGCTGCGGACACGACCAATAATCGCATGGAGCTTAGTGCCGCTATTCAAGCCCTCGATGCGTTGAAGCGTGACAGCAGTGTCGCTCTACATACCGATAGCACTTACGTGAAAGATGGCATCACTAAATGGATGACGAACTGGAAGAAAAATGGCTGGAAAACAGCAGCTAAAAAACCAGTTAAAAACAAAGATCTATGGACCCAGTTAGATGAAGCCATCGCCAGGCATGACATTAGCTGGCATTGGGTCAAGGGTCATGCGGGTCACCCCGGCAATGAAAAAGCCGATCAGTTGGCGAATCAGGGCATGGAAAAATTTAAGTAGTAAAGGACGGGGAGGATATCCTCCCCGCACCTATTTTAAAGCTGGCCCAGAAGTGTTTCTGCGTCAGAAACTTCAAATCCACCAGTTTCTTCAAGGTTCAATTGAGAAACCGACCCATTTTCTACAACCATTGAATAGCGACGTGAACGGATACCAAGTCCTGCGCCAGATGCGTCAAATTCAACACCCATCGCCTTAGTTAGTCCGCCATCAGGATCAGCCATCATACGAACGCCGTCTGCAGATTGTGCTTTCCCCCATGCCGCCATAACAAATGGATCATTGACTGAGAGGCAAATAATTTCATCAACGCCCTTGCCTTTTAATGCATCCAAGTTCGCAATGAAACCTGGCAGATGTTTTGCAGAACATGTTGGAGTAAAGGCGCCGGGCACAGCAAATAGTGCGACCTTTTTCCCATCAAACACGTCACTTACTGAAACCTTTGACGGACCTTTGTCTGTCATTTCCATAAGATCTGCACTTGGAAGTTTATCGCCAACTGAAATTGTCATTCGTTTTTCCTGTTAGTTAATTGGAGGATTTGCGTAAATTTAACATAGTCATATTGCGCGGCTTCGAAAACAAAGAACTTTGTAACGCCCAATAGTTATTTTATGGGGACAGCACCTTCGGCCCCAACGCCTCCATCGATTATCGTCGCCTTCAACACGCGTCCGACATTACTCTTCATGCGCCGAACGAAATCTGTATCCACAGAGAACTCAACTCTCCGTCCGCTGTTGCTTACCTTCGTATCTTCAACTGCAAAATAATCACCGTCCTCTCCCTCAAGGATCAGAACCGGTTTTGTGAATGCACCGCTTGTGGTGGCAACAACAAGAACTTTATCTTTTGCCACTTTGTTAATCACCAAATCACTGGCGACTTCATTTGGCCCATAGGATGTTGGAACTTGAGCGACGTATCTATTAAAAATCGCTGCTTCGCCAGAACTAATTAAGTCTATATTGTTCACGTTCAGCACAAATTTCTGGGTAATGGGAACACACACGTCTTTGCAAACGCCATAAGCAAAAGACAGCTTCACCTGTAATTTTTTATGGATTTCTTCCAACTTAATTTTTACAGGAAAAAGAACTTCGGCTTCATAACCCCACGTTAAAAATCCAAAACTGTCAAAAGCTGTTGGTAATGGCCAAAGAACCTCAGTCGTTCGTATATTTTTCGAGCCTTGCCAATTAAACGTCGGAGCAATACCGCTATCACCCGGGCTTCGCCAATATGTTTTCCATCCCGGTTTCAGCTGGATATGAAGGCCAAGAGTAATTTCCCTTGTCCCATCAGTCTCCATTTTTGCAGCAATCAATCGCGCGCGGCTTATATCCGTGGTGGCCCAGTTTCCACCAGCGTTTTCGGTCGCACTGGCGGCTCCGCTAAACGATGTCATCAATGTAATAACGACACAAAAAGAAAAAAACTTAGAAAAAAACTTCATTTTTTGCCATTCGCTACTAATTTAGAGAGAGGAGTATCCTTAAGTTGCGAGTATAAAGTATTTTTAGAAAAATAGTTGTCACAATCTAGTTAAGCAGTAGTAACTCTCAATCACTTTGATATGAGCACCCGGAATATGGACAATAAACTTGAGACACATGACGGTTATTTGGAAGGCCAGATCTTAATCGCCATGCCGACGATGCCAGATCCCCAATTCCACAGGACCATTATACTGTTGTGCGCTCATGGCGAAGAAGGTGCCATGGGAATTGTATTAAACAGAAACTTGGACTTGCTCTCTTTTGAAGAATTGCTCGAACAGCTGGAAATACCCCATATAGAGCACGTAGACAGCCAAAAAATACATTTTGGCGGCCCCGTTGAGGCCGAACGTGGCTTCGTCCTTCACACACCGGATATGATCCACGACACGACAATGATGATCGGTGAAGATATAGCCCTTACAGCCACCCTTGATATGCTCAAAAGCGTGGCAAACGGAGAAGGGCCGCAAGACAGTTTTTTGGCACTCGGCTATTCTGGTTGGGGACCAGGCCAGCTTGAAAAAGAAATTCAAGACAATGGTTGGCTTGTTGTGAATGCTGATCATGATCTTGTTTTTGGCGACCGCCTTGGCAACAAATGGCATGCAGCCATTAACAAACTTGGGTTTGATCCGGGATTACTATCGGCTGATATTGGCCACGCCTGAGTGCTGGACCCGCTCATTAGCATTTCCAACCACATCACTGTTTAGGATCGCAAATAAAAGATGATCCTGCCATTTGCCATTTATACAAAGATATTCCCGCGCAATACCTTCCTGTTTAAAACCTGCTTTTTCTAGCAAGGATGCACTGGGCAGGTTTTCAGGCAAACAAGCGGCTTCAACACGGCGAAGGGAATATTTATCAAATAGTGCTGGCAGCAACGCACAGATGCCCTCAAACATATATCCGTTCCGGATGTAGGGAAGTCCCGTCCAATAGCCTAGTGTGCCGGTTTGAGCAACACCTCGCCGGACGTTGCTCAAAGTGATACTACCCACCAACTGGTCATCTTCTTTTCTAAATAGGAAAAATGCGTAACCTGTATCTGACTTTGCATCATCGGTAAAACGGCGAAGCCGTTCGCGAAAGCTCTGACGTGTTAAGGTCTCGTTTGACCAAACAGGCTCCCAAGGAATCAAATGTTCTCGGCTAACATCTCTGATTTTGGTCCATTGTTCCCAATCAGACCTCTTCGGTTGCCGCAGATATATGCGATCCCCATAAATAAGGTCTTCCCGGTTCATACCCCATATTTTGCCTAGCAAATTCGCCCCGCAAGATTATCAAGTCCGTCTAAAAGGCGACTATCAAATTTCGCCTAGTTGAACCTTGCCGCAAATTTGTCATAAGTTTCAAGGTTTTTCACAGGTCCAAGTGCTGTAACTGTCGGCGTGGCTTTCTCAAACATACGCTTCGCAACACTAACAAGACGCTCAACCGAAACCGCATCGATTTCTTTAGCGATTTCAGTCGGAGAGACAATTTTGTCAAAAATCAACATTTGCCGTGCGTGAACTTCACATCTTGCACCAGGACTCTCAAGCCCCATTAACAATCCAGCTTTATGTTGCGCCCGTGCACGAGCGGCTTCACTTTCCGTAATAGAATTTGCAGATCCCAGCAACTCGTCGACAACCACGCTGCTCAGTTCAGCAATCTGATCACCGCCGGTTCCAGCATATACAGAAAATAGTCCCGTTTCAGCAAACGAGGAGGCAAAAGAGAAAATTGAGTAACATAACCCCCGTTTTTCCCGAACCTCTTGGAACAAACGAGAAGACATACCGCCTCCGAGTAATCCAGCCAAAATTTGCGCCGCATAGAAATCATCGTCATCATAGGAGACGCCAGGAACAGAAAGAGCAAAATGCACTTGTTCCAGATCCCGTGCCTCGCGATATTCTCCGCCTTTGTAAGTGGCGACTTCCATGCCATCGACACCTTTACTTAAAATACCAGAGAATTTCTCTTCGGCCATAGCAACTAACGCATCATGATCAACAGCGCCGGAAGCACTAAGGACCAGTTTCTGGCCAGTGTATCTATCTTTCATGTAATTTGAGATGACGTCACGGTCAAAACTACGAACCCGATCGGCGGTTCCCAAAATGGAACGGCCAATAGACTGATCAGGAAATGCTGTTTCTTGAAGATGGTCAAAAATTATATCATCAGGAGTATCATTAGTTTGGCCGATTTCCTGAACAATGACTTCTTTTTCCCTGATAAGTTCATCATTATCAAAAACGGAATTTTGAAGAATATCCGCTAGAATATCGACAGCAAGGCCAACATCATCTTCCAAAACGCGAGCAAAATAGGCGGTTTGATCTCTGCTTGTATAGGCGTTTAAATGCCCACCAACAGCCTCGACACTTTCAGCAATTTCACGGGCCGAACGGGTTTCTGTTCCTTTAAACGCCATATGTTCAAGAACGTGAGAAATTCCGTTTACTGCCAAATCTTCATGCCGGGCACCAGTATCCACCCAAACACCCACAGCCGCAGATTCTAAATGCGGCATTGGATCAGAGATCACGCGTAATCCATTGCTTAATGTCGAAACTTTTTGAGCCATCTTAATCTTTCTATTAGCCCTCGGTTAAAATTCGGGCTCTTTCCCTGATATAGGCTTGTACTGTGCCCAAGTCATTGGGCAAATCAACTAATTTTTCTTCCCGCTCGAAAAGATCGGCCATATGCGCTGGCAATTGCGGGTAAACGCCGCATGCTTTTTCAACAGCTGCAGGAAATTTTGCCGGATGGGCGGTCGAAAGAGTGACCATTGGAACAGATTTATCCCGGCGGCAATCTGCCGCAACTTTCAACCCAACCGCTGTGTGTGGGTCGACAAGCTTATCACACTCAGCAAGCGTTCGTTTAATGGTGGCGAGGGTTTCCTCTTCCGAGCAATTTCCAGCCGCAAAAATGATCTGATTCAATTGCGACATATCAATTTCAAAGCCACCCTCAGCATCCAACTTGGCCATATAGTCTTGAACAGTTTTCCCGTTACGCGCGCACAGATCGAAAAGCAATCTTTCGAAATTACTGGAAACCTGAATATCCATACTAGGGCTAACCGTTGGGTCGACCCCTTCTTTCTTATAAGCGCCAGTATTGAAGAAGCGTGAAAGAATGTCGTTTCGGTTTGTTGCCACAATCAATTGATCAACGCCAAGGCCCATTTTTGCCGCGCAGTATCCTGCATAAACATCTCCAAAATTCCCGCTGGGAACTGAGTAAGCAACTTTCCGATCTGGCGCA
>MAAC01018340.1_pt1 | contig 19952 bp, 16 predicted proteins | sample 1115981 | NCBI WGS metagenome assembly MAAC01 (sample SAMN04961126, study PRJNA320927) | seawater metagenome | isolation source: sample BD02T64 sea water enriched with oil for 64 days | place: USA:Gulf of Mexico | collected 2013-07-27
AATGTGCCTCTCCTTGCTCGATTACTGAAGCTATCCCTTGGAAAAACGGTGAATAGGCTTCTAGTAAGCCTCTACCAAAGCCATTTTCTTCATCTTTTGTGCGGTTGCTGCAAGTAGACACTGCATTTGCACTTTGATTAGGCTACGGAATCTCGCATATCGATGCCCATGATGTTGCTTAGCATCTGCAAAACTCCTTTCCACTGTCGCACATCGACGTTTATACACCTTTTTTCCCCAATCGGTTAACCGCCGTTCATTAGCTCGCTCCTTGCTGACCTCCATGACATGGCGTGTGATCACTTTTTTATGGTTTTGACTCTGGGTACAATCCCTAAGTAATGGGCATTCTGCGCATTCTTTAGCATTTGAATGATACTCTCGATAGCCATCCCTGCTTGTGGTTTTATAAATGAGTTTTTTACCTGCTGGACAGGTATATTGATCGATTTTCGCATCATAATCGAAAGGCTTTTTCTTGAATTTGTTTTTCGTTCTTGATGGCCGACGATAACCAAATACACCGGCAATGTTCCTTTCTTCAAGGGCATGACAAATTGGTGCACTGAAATACCCCGCATCAATGCCGGCAACGATTGGGTTGATATTGAAGGTGTTGCTGATATGGTCAATACGCTGAATATAGGGTTGAGAGTCATTCACATTGCCAGGGGTAACATGGCTATCTACAATAATATTGTTCTTGCCATCTACCGTGCGGTGATCAAGATAGAAAAATCCTTTTGGCTTCTCATCCCGATGCATATAGCCACTATCTGAGTCGGTGGTACTTACCTTATTTCGCTTAATTTGAGTATAATTCTTTTCTTTGAAAGGCTTTTTACCTTGAGCGATTCTATCGCGCTCTACGGCTTCATTAACGTCATCAATGTACGCGCTGGGGGATACTGGCTTAAATTGATTTTTTGATTTGTTTTTATTGGCGTTGGCTTTTAAATGAGTGCTGTCAGTATAAAGCGCATGGCCACCGACAAGTCCTTTTGACACAAATACATCCGTGTCATTAAATCGGCGAATTCGATTTTGGCTTAACGTGGATGCATCTATCACTTTCTCGGTGAGTCCCATTTTCAAAAACCAGCGATAGGCAACATTGACTTCAATTTCTTTAACAAGCTTGCGCTCACTTGGTACGCCAAATAAGTAACCTAATAACATGATTTTAAAAAGGCGTACTGGATCAACTGGTGGCCGGCCATTATCCTGGCAGTATAAATCTTTGACTTCATCTCGTATTGTTGTGGACTTGGGTCTTTAAGCATGGGGATTATTCGTTAATTGCCATACTTCTATTAGATCAAAGTCCTAGATCAGTGTCTAAGACTTTGTCAGCAATCTGAAAGGACGCGTAGCGTCCTTTTTCGTAGGTTATCTTATCGATCAGGATCGTAATCCAGGTTCGGTGATAACCATCGTTCGGCTTCACTCAATGCCATGCCTTTACGTTTGGCATAACTTTGTACCTGCTCTTTATCAATTTTCGCGACGGCAAAATATTTACTGTCTGGGTGGGCGAAATACCAGCCACTCACCGCGGCACCAGGCCACATCGCAAAACTCGAAGTAAGCTCCAAGCCAATATTATTATCTGCATCCAATAACTGCCAGAGCGTCGCTTTTTCAGTATGCTCAGGACAAGCAGGATAGCCAGGAGCTGGGCGAATACCCTGATAACTCTCACGGATTAACGCGTTATTATCTAAATCTTCATCACTGGCGTAACCCCAATAATGTTTACGAATTTGCTCATGCAAATACTCCGCCGATGCTTCGGCTAATCTATCGGCCACGGCTTTTAATAAAATGGAGTTATAAGTATCGTGTTCACTATCATATTGTTGCACTAGTTCATCAGCGCCAAAGCCCGCCGATACCGCAAAAGCACCAACATAATCTTTTACCGCAGAGTCTTTAGCCGCGACATAATCACTTAAACAACGATTGAATTGGCCAGATTTTTTCTTGGTTTGTTGGCGCAAGCCACATAAGGTATTTAATACTTGCTCACGGCTTTCATCGGTATAAACTTCAATATCATCGCCGATACTTTGCGCCGGAAATAAACCAAATACGGCTTTCGCCTGCAAGGTGTTATCATTAATGACCTGATCAAGCATGGCATTGGCATCATCGAACAATTTTGTTGCTTCTTCACCGATTAATTCGTGTTGCAAAATTTTCGGGTATTTACCCGATAATTGCCAGGTTAAGAAAAATGGCGTCCAGTCGATGTATTTACGTACTTCATTTAAGTCTAAATTATCCAGTACCGTCACCCCAAGTTTGTTTGGCGTTTTCGGCGTATAGTACGCAAAACTTAATGGGAAAGCATTTTCACGAGCCACCGTTAATGACGACAAATCAGACCTTGGGCCTTTTTTACTGTAGCGCTCGCGAATGGTGACATATTCTTTTTCAGTACGAGCAACCAAATCGGCTTTTAGGTGTTCACTTAATAGTGAACTCACCACAGATACTGAGCGAGAAGCATTGGGTACATAAATAACCGGGTGTTGATATTTCTGCTCAATTTTAACGGCGGTATGGGCTTTTGATGTGGTTGCACCACCGATCAATAATGGCAGATCAAAATTTTGTCGTTGCATCTCTTTCGCCACATGCACCATTTCATCTAGCGATGGGGTGATAAGACCAGACAAGCCGATAATATCGACATTCTGCTCACGAGCAACTTGCAGTAATTTTTCACAAGGCACCATCACGCCAAGATCGATCACTTCATAATTATTACATTGCAACACCACACCAACAATGTTTTTACCGATGTCATGCACATCTCCTTTCACCGTCGCTAACAGCACTTTACCGTTAGAGCTTATTTCGGTTTTTTCCAACTCAATAAAAGGTTGTAAATGTGCTACCGCTTGTTTCATCACCCGGGCAGATTTTACCACTTGCGGCAAGAACATCTGGCCTTCACCAAACAAATCACCGACCACATTCATGCCATCCATCAATGGTCCTTCGATGACATCTAAAGGTCTTTTCGACTCGAGTCGCGCCTGCTCGGTATCTTCAACGATAAACTCATTAATGCCTTTTACCAATGAATGCTGCAAGCGCTCTTTTACCGGTAACTCGCGCCAGGTTAAATCAATTTGTCTCGCTTTTTTGCTGCCGGTGCCGCGATATTGTTCGGCGGCATCTAATAAGCGCTCAGTAGCATCTTCATCGCTATTTTGCACCACATCTTCTACCGCTTTTAGTAGATCTTTTGGAATGTCTTGATAGATAGCTAGCTGACCGGCATTGACGATGCCCATATCCATGCCATTTTTTATCGCATGGTATAAAAACGCTGCATGTATGGCTTCCCGCACCGGGTTATTGCCACGAAATGAAAATGAAACATTGGACACACCACCAGAGATCATCGCGTGCGGTAGTGTTGCCTTTATCACTTTCGTCGCTTCTATGAAGTCAACCGCGTAATTGTTGTGCTCTTCAATACCGGTCGCAACGGCGAAGATATTCGGATCAAAAATAATATCCTCAGCCGGGAAGCCTAATTCATCAACCAAAATACGGTAAGCACGAGTACAGATCTCGACTTTTCGTGCTTTGGTATCCGCCTGACCGACTTCATCAAACGCCATAATAATCACCGCAGCGCCATAACGACGCACAAGTTCGGCTTGCTCTTTAAACTTTTCTTCGCCTTCTTTTAAGCTGATCGAGTTAACTACACCTTTACCCTGAATACACTTAAGGCCAGCTTCCATGATCTCCCATTTAGAGGAATCCAGCATAATAGGCACTTTCGCGATATCTGGCTCACCGGCAATTAAGTTCAAAAACTTCACCATAGCCTCTAAGGAATCGAGCATGCCCTCATCCATATTGATATCGATGATTTGCGCGCCGTTTTCTACCTGTTGCAGTGCCACCGCAATCGCTTCGTCAAATTTTTCTTCGGTGATCAAGCGTTTAAAAACGGCAGAACCGGTCACATTGGTACGCTCGCCAACGTTGACAAACAGGCTATTTTCATCAAGATTTAATGCTTCTAAGCCGGATAATCGACAGGCAATTTTTTTCGCCTTTATAGCTCGTGGCGAAATATTAGCTACCGAATCAGCGATGCCTTTGATGTGATCTGTTGTGGTACCACAACAGCCACCTACAATATTTAAAAATCCAGATTGTGCCCATTCGATGATATGCTCGTTCATATCTTCGACGGTAAAATCATATTCGCCAAAAGCGTTTGGCAAACCAGCATTGGGATGAGCAGAGACGGCAAAGTCGGAAATATTGCTTAGCTCCTCAACGTATTGACGTAATTCCACCGGACCTAATGCACAGTTTAAGCCGAACGAAATAGGCTTGGCATGGCGTAAAGAGTTATAAAACGCTTCGGTGGTTTGCCCGGATAAGGTACGGCCCGAGGCATCGGTGATGGTACCAGAAATCATTAATGGTAAACGATAGCCCTGCTCGGCAAATACATGCTCAACCGCAAAAACCGCGGCTTTGGCATTAAGCGTATCAAAGATGGTTTCGAGCATGATAATATCTGCCCCACCTTCAATTAATGCCTCTATCGATTCGATATAAGCGTCTTTGAGCTCATCAAAGCTGACATTTCGAAACTCTGGGTTATTGACATCAGGGGAAATCGAACAAGTACGGTTGGTTGGCCCTAACACACCAGCAACAAACCTAGGTTTATCCGGTGTGGTTGCACTCACCTCATCGGCAACCTGACGGGCGATTTGCGCGGCAACCAAGTTAATTTCCCGACTGAGATCTTCCATATCGTAATCAGCCATGGCAATGGTCGTGGCATTGAAGGTGTTAGTCTCGATGATATCCGCACCTGCCAGTAAATATTGACGATGAATGTCTTTGATCACATCAGCTTGGGTAAGCACCAATAAATCATTATTGCCTTTAACATCACAATGCCAGTCGGCAAATCGTTTTCCACGATAATCTTGTTCTTCAAACTTGTGATCTTGGATCATGGTACCCATGGCACCATCGAGTACTAATATACGGTTTTCTAACTGCTGTTCTAATAAAATCGTCGTTGAAGATTTCACGGTAATAATTCCTGAATGCTGAACGGTTAATTGGCTGAGTATAGTTATTGAGTAATTATAGTACTAAGCTAAGTTTCCAGTTTGTAAGGGGTAATTTGGTATACGTAATAATTAAGCCAGTTACTAAACAACAAACAACCATGGCTGCGCCAGCTGTTACTCGGCTTAGAGTTTACGTCATCCTGCTTGTAGTAGTTTTCGGGGATCTGTGCGGCAGTACCGGTACTAATATCTCGTTGATATTCATCATTTAGCGTTCCCGCATCGTATTCAGAGTGGCCGGTAACAAACACATGTTTTTTATCTTTACTGGCAACTAAATACACCCCGGCTTGCTCTGAATGGGCTAAGATGTTTAGCTCAGATATCGATTGATAGTCCGCTTTCGTTATTTCGCCATATCTTGAGTGCGGCACTTTAAATTCTTCATCGAAGCCACGGGTGAGTGGCTCCATCGGGTCGACAGTATTATGGCTATAGACACCCGATAATTTTTCTTTGCGTAAATATCTATTTAAACCATGGTGAAAATACAATGCCGCATGTGCCGCCCAACAAGAGTACATGGTCGAGGTAACGTTCGTTTCCGCCCAGGTAAAAACTTCAGCTATTTTTTGCCAATAGCTGACCTCTTCGTATTTCAACTTCCCTAAGGGGGCCCCGGTGATGATAAGCCCGTCATAATGTTTATGTTTAATGTCATCAAATAAACAATAAAACTCATCCAAATGCTCTTTCGGCGTATTTTTTGATTCGTTAAGATGAAGGCGGACAAATTCAATGTTAATTTGCAGTGGTGTATTGGAAAGCATTCTTAAAATTTGAATCTCCGCTTCTATCTTATTCGGCATTAAATTCAGAATGGCCACTCGCATCGGCCGAATATCCTGATTAACAGCACGATTTTCAGACATCACAAAAATATTCTCATTGGCGAGAACAGATAATGCGGGTAACTGATCAGGAATTTTTATGGGCATTACTATACCTAAAGCATGTTAAAAACTTAATACTACTTAACCGTATAGAAATGTCAACATCTAAACGTATAGATGGCTAAACAAAAATATAGTTGTTGACGCTAAATGATTGTTAGTCTGGATAAACTAGCAATAGAATAGGTGAAATTAACCGTCGTTTAATTTAATTTAAGAATAGGGAAATTTATGAAAAAAATTTTAATGACCATTTTTTACTCTTCTTGTCTAATCCGTTAACTGCCAATGAGCGAGTGGTTTTGTATGTTACCTATTCCTATGTACCGCTCGATCAAGTACGCTTTGCCTAGGGCTTAGCCGGGTTTGAAGAAACCGATATGTTTTATCTAGAACCTAAAGGCAAAGGCAAGGATTTAAAGCCGGTTGAAAGTATTATTGAATTCTTGGATGAATACAGTGGTGGGTCACTGGTTTTTTCTTTACTTAAATAAAAACCGCTCAATTTGAAGCGGTTTTTTTGTTTGCTGATTTAGCGAAGTAAATTATTTAGTTTCGACTAACTCTTCTTCTGAATCCTTTACACTAGCTAAAAGTAAGTCGCGTAGCTTGGCTTCTAACTCTTTTGCCATGGCGGTGTTTTCAGCTAAGTATTTAGTTGCATTCGCCTTACCTTGGCCAATACGCTCCCCCATACAGCTGTACCAGGCACCGGCTTTGTCAACCATGTTGTTTTTCACACCCAAATCAATTAATTCGCCTAAGCTGTTTATGCCCAGGCCGTATAAAATTTGGAATTCAGCTTGTTTAAATGGCGGCGCAATTTTATTTTTTACCACTTTTACGCGGGTTTCGTTACCGATAATTTCATCGCCTTCTTTTACCGCGCCAATTCGACGAATATCTAAACGTACAGAGGCATAAAATTTCAAGGCGTTACCACCCGTTGTCGTTTCTGGGTTTCCAAACATCACACCAATTTTCATTCGGATTTGGTTAATGAAAATTAACATGGTATTTGATTGTTTCAAATTACCTGCCAATTTACGCATTGCCTGGCTCATCATTCTTGCGGCAAGTCCCATATGGGAATCTCCGATATCACCTTCGATTTCAGCTTTAGGGGTTAATGCTGCTACTGAGTCAACAACAATTACATCTACCGCACCAGAGCGAGTTAGCATGTCACAAATTTCAAGTGCTTGCTCACCAGTATCAGGTTGTGAAACTAATAATTCATTGATATCCACACCTAATTTTTCAGCATAAATTGGATCAAGAGCATGCTCTGCATCAACGAATGCACAAACTTTACCGTTACGTTGAGCTTCGGCAATTACTTCTAGTGTTAATGTTGTTTTACCACTTGATTCTGGGCCATATATTTCAACGATACGTCCTAATGGTAAGCCACCCGCACCTAGCGCTATATCAAGAGATAATGAACCTGTTGAGATAGTTTCAATATCCATGCTGCGGTTTTCACCCAACTTCATAATTGAACCTTTACCAAATTGTCGTTCAATTTGGCTTAAGGCAGCAGATAACGCTTTTTCTTTATTCGCGTCCATTTATATCTCCAGTATTTTTCTATTTATCCAGTAGTTATGCGCTCAGTATACTGTATAATCATACAGTATCAACTATTTATTTTGATTTTTTGAATTTCTCTCGTTGAAAATAGAACTAACAACTTGTATTAATTAGAATTAATCAACATAAGTATTTAATTTAAATTTCAAAAAATTATTTTAACCATATATTTATATAGTAGTTAACTGTGCAATACGCCGCTATTTTATACAGTAGTTTTCATTGGTTTAAATTGCTAAATAATTGCAACTTACTTTGCGCTTCGAGTAATAATATTTTACCATTCAATCACACTGTGGATCACGAGCTATTTCAACAATTTTCATTTTTACTTGCTGATCCTAAAATAACTTTAATAAATACAAAAGCTAATCAATGACAGACGATCTTTTAACGCAATTAAATCATACGCCTATGATGCGTCAATACCTTAAAATCAAGGCCGAATTCAAACATATTTTAGTATTTTATCGCATGGGTGACTTTTACGAGTTGTTCTTTGATGATGCGAAAAAGGCCTCTGATTTATTGGATATCTCTTTAACCGCACGGGGTAAAACGGGTGGTAATGCTATTCCTATGGCAGGGGTTCCTTATCATGCGGTAGAAAACTACTTGGTTCGTTTAGTACAAATGGGCGAGTCGGTGGCAATTTGTGAACAAATAGGCGATCCCGCCACCAGTAAAGGTCCGGTTGAAAGAAAAGTGGTGCGGGTGGTAACACCGGGTACTATTTCTGATGAAGCGCTGCTCGAAGATAAACGTGACAGTTTATTGGTGTCTATTTTTGCCAGTAAGGACAAATTTGGCATTGCTTACCTAGATATGAGTAGCGGTCGCTTTGTTATTTGTCAGCCAGAAAACGAAGAACAATTACAAGCAGAGCTGCAGCGGCTTGCACCTGCTGAATTGTTATATGCCGAGTCATTTGAACAGCTGGAGATTATCGAAAAGATTAAAGGTAAACGCCGTCGTCCAGACTGGGAGTTTGATCTCGACACCGCGCTTAAGGTATTAAACCAGCAATTTGGCACCAAAGAATTGTCCGGTTTTGGCGTTGATAATTATCATTATGGTTTGGCCGCTGCCGGTTGTTTAATGCAATACGTCAATGACACCCAAAGGACAGCGCTACCACATATTCGCAGTATTAAAGCTGAAGCTTATGCGCAGGGCGTGATCTTAGACTCTGCGACCCGAAGAAACCTTGAATTAACACAAAATTTAGCCGGTGGCTTTGACAATACTTTAGCTGCGATTCTCGATAAAACCGCATCGGCTATGGGTTCAAGGTTATTAAAACGTTGGCTGCACTTTCCATTACGCGATCTTGATGTGTTAACTAATCGACAGGATTCGATCAGTGCGATAATTAGCGAGGATGTGCAAGCGGATATTTTTGATTTAATCAAAGGCATTGGCGACATCGAAAGGATCATTGCCCGTATTGCTCTGCGCAGCGCTCGTCCGCGAGATTTTGCCCGACTACGCAATGCGTTACGCTTGTTACCTGAATTAAATGCGTTGACCAAATTATGTGATCAGCCGTTTATGCAACAACTCAGTAAAGATAGTAAAGCACTGCCGGAGCTGCAGCAGCTGTTAACTCACGCCATTGTCGATAATCCACCAGTACTGATCCGCGACGGTGGTGTGCTGGCGCCAGGTTATAACGCAGAGCTGGATACACTGCGTGACTTGAGCCAGGGCGCAACTAATTTTCTCGCCGAGTTGGAACAGCGAGAGCGGGACAAAACCGGGATCAGTACGTTAAAAGTTGGTTACAACAGAGTGCACGGTTTTTATATTGAGATCAGCCGCAGCCAATCTGGCGATGTGCCGGTTGAATACATTCGTCGGCAAACCCTGAAAAACAATGAGCGCTTCATTACTGAAGAACTAAAATCGCATGAAGAGCAAGTGCTTACTGCACAAAGCCGTTTCCTCGCGCTGGAAAAGCGTTTATATGATCAGTTGTTTGATCAACTTGCGCCACAAATCGCACAGTTACAACTCTGTTCAGATGCGGTGGCCACTTTAGATGTACTCAACAATTTTGCCGAACGGGCAATATCATTAAATTACCACAAACCGAAACTTTCCACTACGCCAGGCATTCATATCAATGCCGGACGCCACCCAGTAGTTGAACAAGTGACCAAAGACGCGTTCATCGCCAACCCGGTAGAGTTATCCAAGCAACGTAAAATGCTGATTATTACTGGCCCTAATATGGGTGGTAAATCGACTTACATGCGACAAACGGCGTTAATTACCCTACTGGCTCACGTCGGCAGTTTTGTGCCAGCAGACAAAGCAGAAATAGGGATGGTTGATCGCATCTTTACCCGCATTGGCGCTTCTGATGATTTGGCCAGCGGCCGTTCGACCTTCATGGTAGAGATGACCGAAACAGCCAATATACTGCATAACGCCAGCGAACATTCACTAGTGTTACTTGATGAAATTGGTCGCGGTACCAGTACCTATGATGGCTTATCGCTGGCCTGGGCCTGTGCCGAATATTTAGCCATAAATAGCAAGGCATTTACCTTATTTGCCAGCCATTACTTTGAACTCACCGAATTGGCGGAACAAATAGACAGTATGGCCAATGTGCACCTTGATGCGATGGAGCATGATGATGCCATTATTTTTATGCATGCCGTGCAAGAAGGCGCCGCCAGTAAAAGTTTTGGTTTGCAGGTTGCACAATTAGCTGGCGTACCTAAGCCAGTTATTTTACGGGCCAAGCAGCGATTATCTGAACTTGAACAGCAAGCACCAGCAACAGTAATTAGCACCACCACAGCCGAAATTCAACAAGATATGTTTGTTGAAGAGCACCAGGTAGTGGCTCAATTAAAAGCAATGAACATCGACGACATTACGCCAAGACAAGCGCTAGATTTACTGTTTGAATTAAAATCTAAAACTTAATAAGTCTGCGAGAATGAATTCCCGCCAACCTATTTTTTCAAAGCTATAAATAGTAAGACCAGCTAATTAGCTGGTCTTTTTTGTTCAGGGATGAACTTATACAGAACTCACAAGGACGTGAAAAGTTCTGATTTATTGCGAATTAATCTCTACGATTGAAACAGCGCTTCAATGGAAAGGTTTTGTGCGGATAAAATATCACGTAACCGTTTTAATGCTTCCACTTGAATTTGTCTCACTCGCTCACGAGTTAAACCAATTTCATGACCTACATCTTCCAGTGTCGCCGGCTCGTAGCCAAGTAAACCAAAGCGTCTTGCTAATACTTCACGTTGCTTAGAATTTAACTCATTTAACCAGTGCACAATATTTTGCTTGATATCACCGTCTTGCAGGTTGGTTTCCGGGCCCTGCCCCTTCTCATCTGCAATAACATCTAATAACGCCTTGTCAGACTCACCACCAAACGGGGTATCCACTGAGGTAATACGTTCATTAAGTTTTAGCATTTTGCTGACATCAGAGACTGGAACATCCAATTTTTGTGCGATTTCTTCGGCAGTAGGCTCATGATCCAATTTTTGCACTAGCTCTCGAGCGGCACGTAAATATACATTTAACTCTTTAACTACATGAATGGGGAGTCGAATAGTTCGAGTTTGATTCATGATTGCTCGTTCAATCGTTTGGCGGATCCACCAGGTGGCATAGGTAGAAAAACGGAAGCCACGTTCTGGGTCAAATTTTTCTACGGCTCTGATCAAGCCTAAGTTGCCTTCTTCAATTAAATCTAATAATGGCAGTCCACGGTTATTGTACCTTCGGGCGATTTTGACGACGAGACGAAGATTACTTTCGATCATTCTCGATCGTGATGCTTCACAGCCTTTTAACGCTTTACGCGAAAAAAACACTTCTTCTTCAGCACTAAGTAAGGGGGAAAAACCAATCTCGCTTAAATACATTTGTGTTGCATCTAAATTTGACGAGGTTTCCTCGATAGCTTTTTTTGTATCCTTTACATTATTGTCTTCACTGACAGCTACTTCTTTTACTTTATCCATCTATATCTCCCAATATTCACCGGAATTATTATTAAATTATCATGACATTTTCTCTTACGCTCTCTTAATTAATTTATTATATTTTCGGTAAATACCGAGTTGGATTTACCGATTTGCCCCTAAATCGTATTTCAAAGTGCAACATGGTTCTATCCGTACCGCTGTTGCCCATTTTCGCAATGACTTTACCCGCTTTTACTCTTTGTTGCTCTTTTACCAACAAGGATTCGTTATGAGCATAGGCACTTAGATAATCATCGTTGTGCTTTATTATAATTAGATTGCCATAACCGCGTAATGCATTGCCTGCATAGACTACAAGACCATCGGCAGCGGCTTTTATCGGTTTCCCTTTATTGCCCGCGATGTCTATACCCTTGTTGCCTTTTGCCGAACTGGAAAAGCTGGAAATAATTTTGCCACTAACGGGCCACATCCAACTTCTCACTTTTTGTGTCAGAGAAGGCACCCTAACGTTGGTGAATTTTCCGCCACTTTCTTCACCATACGCCTGTGTTTTTTGATTTGCAACAACTTTTTTGCTGATTTTTTGCGCAGGTTGTTTAGTTTTAACCAATATTTTCGAGCTTACCTTGGCTGAAGCTACAGTTTTACTACCTTTATCGGTTAACACTAAAATTTGCCCCGGGTATATTCGATAGGGAGGCGACAACCGGTTCAGACTCGCAATGGTACGAACATCTTTGCCCGATCGCCAGGCAATAGAATATAACGTTTCACCCGATTTCACTTTATACTGCTTCGACTTGATGGTGCTTTTATTAACCGTGCTACCAGCCGCTTTTCCTGCGAGGCTAACCACTGGTGCCGGCCTAGTTCTTTCTGCGCAACTCAATAGCATGCCCATAGTGAGGAACACGATAAGCATTGAGACTGTCCTTTGACTCTGAAAGAAATAGTAGTTCATTGAAATTTATATGCTTTATTAGCTCAATTATCTAAATATAAAATACAAAGCGAGAATAATAAAGACCACCGCCCAGCCAATTATATCTATGCTTTCGCGAATTTTTTTCTCCATTGGCTCACCACCCGCTTTGATCAATCCGGCAACCAAAAAGAAGCGCATGCCGCGGCCAACAGTAGAAGCTATAAGAAATGGAATAAACAGCATCTGTAAAAAACCGGCGCTGAGGGTAAACACTTTATAAGGTATTGGCGAAAACCCTGCTAAAAACACCACCCATACGCCATAATCTTTAAACCAAACCATCGCATGCTCAAATTTATCCATGTAATTAAATTCAATTAAAAGTGGCTGAATTACCGGTTCAAACATAAGATAACCTAGTAAATATCCTACTACACCACCAATTACAGATGAAACCGTTGTAAGTAACGCTAACCGCCATGCTCTTTCCGGCTTTGATAATACCATTGGTGCCAATAACACATCGGGTGGGATAGGAAAAAATACCGATTCGGCAAACGTTAATAACGACAATACCGCAGGCGCAAATTTGTGCTCTGCCCAACGCATGGTCCAATCGTATAATGGTGAAAATATTTTCATGATAGCTCGCCTGGCACTAATGGGACAAATTTTACCGCTTCAATTTGTTGTTCTTCAAAATCATCACCGTTGCGGGTAATTAATTTTAACACTTGTGAGGCTTCTCCAACTGGGATTATCAACTTGCCGCCATCAACTAGCTGGTTCAGTAATTCTTGCGGTATTGAGCTGGCCGCAGCCGTGACTATGATTGCTTGATATGGGCTTTTGCTGGCCCAGCCCTTCCAACCATCGCCATGTTTCATCGCGACGTTATGTAAGTCCATTTTTTGTAAACGACGTTTTGCTTGCCATTGCAAAGTTTTAATTCTTTCTACCGAAAATACTTTGCCAAATAATTGCGCCAGAATAGAGGTTTGATAGCCGGAGCCGGTGCCAATTTCGAGTACATTGTCATTCGCAGAGCCAGTCAAAATAAGCTCGGTCATCTTCGCCACTATATATGGCTGTGAAATGGTTTGCCCCTGACCAATAGGTAGAGCGGTATTGTCGTAAGCTTTATGGGCCAGTATTTCTGGCACAAATAGATGACGGGGGCTGTTGGCAATGGCATGCAATACCTGGTTATTACGGATCCCGGCGCTGTAAAGTTGTTGCGCTAAAATCTCACCACTGCGTAGCGATTTGCCACTAATTCTTGTTGTTACGTTCATAAGTTAAGTTCACTCATCCAATCCGTCATTTGCTGCATACTTTTGTACGCTGTCATATCTATCGTCAGTGGCGTCACCGAGGCATAACCATTGGCAATGGCATGAAAATCAGTACCTTCTCCACAATCGGCTTCATTACCCAACCGACCATACCAAAAAATATCCCGTCCCCAGGGATCTGTGCTTCTTTGCATCGTTTCGGCCTTATGGCGGTTACCCAGTCTGGTCACTTTAATCCCTTTTAATTGTTCAATAGGAATGTCGGGGACATTGATATTAATGATTTGATCACTCGGCAGAGGATGTTGTTTTAAGCGTTGAACAAGTTTAGCTGCCACAATTGCTGCCGTTCGATAGTGTTGCTGATGTTTACCGACTAGAGAAACAGCGACCGCGGGCAAGCCCATATGTCGTCCCTCAGTTGCCGCAGCAACGGTGCCAGAATACAACACATCATCACCTAAATTAGCGCCATTATTAATGCCAGCCACCACCAAATCGGGTTGACCATCAAATATTTGACTAATGCCGACATGCACAGAGTCTGTCGGGGTGCCATTTACTGCAATAAACCCGTTGTCCAAAGTTTCAATGCGCAATGGATTTAATAAGGTTAATGAGTTGCTGGCGCCACTGCAATTTCTGTCAGGGGCAATCACTAACGTTTCAGCAAATTTGGCCAACTCATCATTAAGCACTTTTATCCCGGGAGCATTTACGCCATCATCATTGCTGACTAAAATTTTCATCTGTGTCTGCCTACTCTTTATTGCTAAAAGACTTATCGTTATATATCAAGAGTTCTCTTAAAATCGTTGTCGCAAAACACCCTGCCGGTAAAAAGAAAGATAAGGTCACCACATCATTTTGAGATGCAATTTGACCGACTTCAATTTCTAGATTAATTCGACGTCGCTCTTGTTTTAAGCCAAACTTGGCTAGGCCCTGGCAATAATCACTTTGCCGATTTGCTATGGTTTGCTCAAACGCCACGGCCGCAGATGAAGTTGCCAGCTCACCGGCTCCCCAAAGCGGCGCAGTGATGGCGATATCTTTGTCAGCCAAACGAGCAATAATGGTTTGATCAACTTCTGTTTGCGAAAAAATTGAACGAGTTCCCGATAACATATAAACATCACCATTTAATGGTGCACTAAAATGCTCATGCTGTATGCGTCCACTAACAAACAAATTAAATAAGTACGAACGTGCTGCCGATAAATAAAAGCCTCGTTTTTTCTTATCTTTAACCTTTCTACCATTAAATAATTCCGTTGCCGCGGTTAAATTTTTACTGTCATGGCCAAAGCGTTGTTCACCAAAGTAATTGGGCACACCGGTTTTTAATGCTTTTTGCCAACGCGCTTTTACATCGTCAACATCATCGACATTGCGCAGAATTAATTCAAAGCGATTGCCAACTAACGCACCCGTTTTTAATTTTTTATTATGTCGCTGATAGGATAAAACTTCGACCCCGTCAATCGATAAGTCCGATAAATCGTATTGAGTTTTACCTGGCAAATGTACGCCAAAATATTGTTCGGTGACGGCGTTCCTGTCTTTTAGGCCGGCATACGAAACCAGCGCTTCTTTGACCTTAAAGTATTTGGCCAACTGTCTGGCAACAAATAAGGTATTGGCGCCGGTTTTGCGAATATGAATAATTAAGTGTTCACCTTCACCAGATGGCTGAAACGGTAATAATTCAAAGACTTTAAAATCACTGACAGAGCAGCGTAAATCACCATGACTCTTTGGTTTACCATGTAAAAAACTCAGTTCGCTAACCGCATTAGTCATTCTCGACGTCCCTTTTTGATGCTGGTTTTAACAGCGTTACTGCATGTACCGATATGCCTTCTTTACGTCCTTCAAAGCCCAGATTTTCCGTCGTCGTCGCTTTTACATTGACGTTAGCGATGTCGGTGTGTAAATCAGCCGCCAAAATAGCACGCATGTTCAGTAAGTGTGGTGCTATTTTAGGGGCTTGTGCCACTATGGTGATATCAGCATTACCTAATTGGTAGCCGCGTTCAATCATTAACGACACCACATGACGTAATAAAATACGACTGGATATATTTTCATAATTCGCATCGGTATCGGGGAAATGATTACCAATATCGCCTAAAGCCAACGCTCCTAGTATGGCATCACATAGGGCATGGATGGCCACATCACCATCAGAATGGGCAATAAAACCCTGGTCAAAATCTATGTGAACGCCAGCTAACACTATTGGCCCTTTACCACCAAATTTATGCACATCAAAGCCATGACCTATACGCATGCTTCTTCCTTTTGTTGAGTCAGTATAAAAGCGGCGAGATTAAGATCTGAAGGTCGAGTAATTTTTATATTGTCTTCGCGGCCACTCACCACAAAACTATTAATGCCGACATGTTCCATCGCCGATGCTTCATCGGTTATTGGCGCGTTGTCTCGCAAGCCCTGAGTTAATGCCTGAGTTAATTGAGTGAGTTTAAACATTTGTGGTGTTTGTGCATGCCAAAGGTTTTCTCGCTCTTCGGTATGAGAAATTTGTTGACTGCTACTACACCTTTTCATCGTATCTCTTACTGGCGTCGCTAAAATTGCGCCAGCACTGTCGTTGCCAGAGCAATTGCTTTGACAAAACTCAATCAGGGCATCGATATCAGCATGGGTAACACATGGCCTGGCCGCATCGTGTACCAACACCCAATTGTGGCTAGTATTGTTTTCTTCATCAGTGCGGTCATTAGCAAAGTCATTAGTTAGCGCTTTCAACCCCGCCAACACCGAATCACTTCTTTCGCCACCGCCGATAACAGTGTTAATTTGTGGGTTATTAGCAATAGCTAAGCGGCGAAAATATTGATCGTGCTCCGCAAGAGCAACCACTATGCGGTTAATTTTAGGGTGCGATAACAAACGTTCAAGGGTATGTTCAATAATACATTTGCCAGAAATCTTGAGGTATTGCTTGGCGATATTTTTGCTCATCCGTTTACCGATACCTGCAGCAGGCACCACCACACTGTAGGTGTTTGAAACATTTGGCTTTACAAAGCGTTGGTTATTCAATGTTAATTCTCTTGAGGAATTACTCGGAAAAAGGTTTCGCCGTCTTTGATCATGCCAAGTTCATTTCGAGCACGTTCTTCTATGGCTTCTAGGCCATTTTTGAGATCGTCGATATCGGCATAAATCAGCTTATTTCGTTGTTCGAGTTTATTGTTAAGTTCGATTTGTCTGGCGACGCTTTTTTTCAGTTCAAGATAATCAGGCACACTGTTTTTGCCAAACCAAAGACGGTATTGGAGCAATACTAAAAACAGTACCAGTAATGCCGTGATTAATCTCATATTGAGTTATCGTTATTATTATCATTTTGTCTAAGTTTAACATTATAAATACAGGAGATCTCAAGTCCACCAATTTTATTGGTGGAGTCGTAAATATCCACAAAAGTAGGGAATATACAGTGTTACTTACTGTTCTTGACTATTGAATAATTGTGATTTGATCGATGCGGGCAATTTAAAGTTACGCCAGTTTATTTGACAAGAAAGTAATAACTCTCTTAACGACAAGGTGGAAGGCTGGGTCCGGTTATTGCCCTGCCATTGATGACCACTGCAAGCGGCACTAAGGACTTTTTTACTGGGTTTTAACAGGGTAAAGTTTTCATCCTTGTGCATCGGTAATTCAGTTAAGTAAAACCAACCGCAATAATTACTGCGAAAACGCTGATTGTCCAAATCAATTCTATCGATACAATCGATCATGATGCGCGACGTTTCCCGCTCTTTGATCAACACTGGTACCACCAAGCCCAACTGTAATGTGTTACTTTGATACCATTTTTGAATATCGCTGGAGGTTTGTTCTTTAAGCGGTATTTGTTTCGCCTGTTTTTCGCTCCAGCTGCCATTTTGCAAGTCCAGCAATAAAGGGCTTTCTACCGCTAGCATGGAGCCAGCAGTACGTTTGATGTAATGAGACAGGCTTTTTAACCGAGCTTGTACTTGCTCAGCCGAGTTAAACTTTGCATGCGCTAACAAATTTATTTCACGCTCATACAAAGCACTACACAGCTCAGAAAACTGGGTAGATTGCGCTAATGCATCGGTTAATAGATCAGGCATCAAAAATAACGGCTTAAATACGGCTTAAAAAAACGTCAAAGAATGACTAAATGATATACCCGAAAGTATTGAAAGTGCAAGATTTTACAGGGAATTAACAGAATTTTATCCATCCATGGAAATTCTGCATATAGCTCTTCCCTGAGCAAAACAGAATTTAAACCATTATCCATGGTGCAGGAGGATAAGTACAATCCATATGAATGGCTATTGGCTTCGGGCTTCGGGCAGAGTTGGCATTGTTACACGGTAGGTGAATTCATCAAGTACATAGCCCGTTGCCAGTAGCTCGTTGCTCGCAGCTTAAACCAAAAAAAAGGCCCTTCAGTTGAAGAGCCTTTGTCAAATATTCGCAACCGTTACGATTGTATAGCTACGAAGTAGCCGCTATAAACATACGAAGTAGGTTTATTGGCCTTTGATTTCACTACGACCATTATAGATCGCCGCATCACCTAAAAATTCTTCAATACGAAGTAATTGGTTATATTTAGCTACACGATCTGAACGACATAATGAACCAGTCTTGATTTGGCCCGCTGCCGTGCCTACCGCTAAATCGGCGATAGTGGCATCTTCCGTTTCACCACTACGGTGTGAAATTACCGCAGTAAAACCAGCATCTTTTGCCATTTTGATAGCATTCAATGTTTCCGTTAACGTACCAATTTGGTTAAATTTGATCAATATAGAGTTGGCAATACCGTTATCGATACCACGTTTAAGGATTTTAGTATTGGTAACAAATAAATCATCACCAACAATTTGTACTTTATCGCCAAGTAAATCAGTTTGGTATTTAAAACCATCCCAATCTGATTCATCCAAACCATCTTCAATAGATACGATTGGGTATTGTTTACACAACTCGCCTAAGAAATCTGAGAACTGATTTGAAGTGAATTGCTTACCTTCACCTTTAAGGTCGTAGATATTTTTGTCCACATCGTAAAATTCAGAAGCGGCACAATCCATCGCTAAAGTGATATCTTTGTCTAACTCATAACCTGAAGCGGCAACGGCTTCTTTGATAACGGCTAAAGCATCGGCGTTTGATGCTAAATTAGGGGCAAAACCACCTTCATCACCAACGGCAGTACTTAAGCCTTTTGCTGATAATACTTTTTTAAGTGCGTGGAATACTTCGGCGCCCATGCGTAATGCTTCTCTAAAGTTTGGCGCGCCCACAGGTTGGATCATAAACTCTTGAATATCGACGTTGTTGTCGGCATGTTCACCACCATTGATGATGTTCATCATAGGTACAGGCAAGCTGTATACACCAGGAGTGCCGTTAAGATCAGCAATGTGCTCAAAAAGTTCAACACCTTTATCAACAGCGGCCGCTTTAGCAACGGCTAAAGAAACAGCCAAGATAGCGTTAGCACCAAAGGTCTCTTTGTTTTCAGTACCGTCAAGATCAATCATTATTTGATCGATTTCTGCTTGGTTTAACGCGCTTTTACCTATCAGGGCAGTGGCAATATCGTTATTCACAGCAGCAACGGCTTTTAATACGCCTTTACCTAAATAACGTGCTTTGTCGCCATCACGTAATTCAAGAGCTTCACGAGAGCCGGTTGATGCGCCAGATGGAGCACAAGCGCGACCAAACGCACCTGATGCTAAACGCACATCAGCTTCTACTGTAGGGTTACCACGTGAGTCCATAACTTCACGAGCGATTACTTTAACTATGTTAGACATTGAGACCTCAAAATTACTTATGTTAAATGTTTAGATTATTTAATGTTTATCGTGTTGTATTTAACTTTTATTATTATTCGTACTTATATTTTTCATATTATTCGTCCCTCGGCAATTGCTCCCTCGATAATTGCTCCTGCATTATTCTACCTACGTACGTCCTGTACTAGTGCGTTATTCTACTTACATACATATATGTACACCTCAAAAAACGCAATGCTTTCTGATAACTATTTTTATCTTAAAACTCGTTTCGTTATAAAGAACAGGAATAAACTACATACGTATATCCGGCCTATTAATGAG
>MAAC01019350.1_pt1 | contig 19944 bp, 13 predicted proteins | sample 1115981 | NCBI WGS metagenome assembly MAAC01 (sample SAMN04961126, study PRJNA320927) | seawater metagenome | isolation source: sample BD02T64 sea water enriched with oil for 64 days | place: USA:Gulf of Mexico | collected 2013-07-27
AGGGAAGATCGCGATATTGGCGTTGACCGCAGGGCCAGCTCCGCCAGAGATGCCGGTTTCAGAAGGAATGCCTGGGATGCTCCAACGAACGCGCCCGTCAGCTTTATCAATCGCCCAAGCCTTCCCATCACGTGACACGACATAGACCAACGCGCCTTGCACGGTCGGAACGCCAGTGGCCGCACCTTCAAGGCGTTGGGTCCAAAGTTCATCCCCCGTGGCCACGTCCACAGCAACAAGCGTGCCAAAACCAGTGGTGACATAAAGAATATCGCCATCAATCGCGAGACCACCACCGCTGGCAGCATCGTTGCTGTCAAAGCCAGGGGTCATATCTTGTGACCAGATACGCGCACCATTGGCAGAGGTCGCAACCAAATGTGAACGGCTATCTAGTGTGAAGATTCGGCCATCCGCAACAACGGGATCTGCGGTGATCTGATAACGACGGCTGTTGCCTGCGCCAATATCGGTGGACCAGGCCAATGCAGGCGCTGCGTTCAAGGCTGGATGTTGAACAAGGTGGCTGGCGGATCCGTTGCGGTGGGTCCAGCTGGTATGGTTCACTGTGGCAGGGGGCGTGAAGGCTTCGGAACGGTTCAGACGCTCTGCCCGATCACCGGAAGCTTCAAGGTCTTCACGGGTGACACGGGTTACGGCTTCTGCGTCACCTTCTGCAAATTCAGTGGTGCTTTCTGTGACGGCCGCGCGCAACTCGTGGCGTTCGCCCGGTAGAATCACTTCGCGCTTAGAGCAAGCTGAGATCAGCGTCCCGGCCGCGATCAGCGCCAAAATAGAAACCCGCACTGGAACATTTTTGCGCAAAACAGCGCTGGATTGAGAATATTTCACGGTCTGACCCTTATCTATCACGGTCTGGCCCCTTTGCCTAAAATGCGTAAAGCCCTGCGGCCCTGCCCCGGAAACCCGGAACAGCTGTCTTTAAAGTCTCACGTTAAGTGGTCTCGAGGCTGCCGCCAAGAACTTCAATCAACTGTATGACACGGGTACGTTGACCGGGGGAGACCTGTGAATCAATAGCGATGTTTTGCAACCGGACCAAAGCCGCAGCCGTATCACCTGCCGCCATATCATGTGCGGCAAGCTGTTCTTCGGCCAACAGGCGGAAGGGGGCGCCTGCAGTCGCAATGCCTTCCAGTGCAGCGCGCGATTGCGCAACGTCAATGTCGGGCAGGATGGCGCCTTTTAGCGTCGCTAGGTCACGGTAAACCTGTGCCAGCGAAGCATCACCTGCGATCTCAGCGTAAAGAGTTGCAGCGCGGGCGGTATCACCTGCATCTGCGGCCTCAGTTGCCTCATAAAAGCCCAGCACATTGGCAGCACCAGCTTCGGCAGAACCGCGTGCCGCAACCAAAGACGCCATACGTTCAGCGCTGTCTTCGCTTTCAAGCGCGGCAATAATACCGTCACCCGCCGCCTGCGCCGCGGTTTCGATCCGAGATTTGCTAACTTCATTCCAAGTTGCGCCGCCAACGATGCCCACAACGGCAACGGCAGCGATCCAACCATAACGACGCACCATTTTCCAAAGTTGTTCCTGACGGACTTCTTCGGTGACTTCATCGATGAAACTGTCGGTGTTGCTCACAGAGCTGCTCCCTTGGTTTTGCGTCTTAAACCACTGCCAAAGAAAATCCCTTTAGCATGCAGCCCAGCAATTGGCCGGAAACGCGTATAATTTTCACCGTCATAGCGCGGATCGGGCAAGTTTGCCAAGGGCTGATCCCCCCATTGCCATCCGGTGGCCGCTTCTTGCGTCCACGTGCCCCCTCATGATCGACTGCCACCCCTTGTCAGGAGAGATATTCCATCCCCATGCAAGCCTTGTCAGACCGGGCGAAGGAGGCTAAATAAACTAAACCGTTCAGAATGCCTGTGCTTGGGATTGATATTCTACCTAAACTGCATACATCTGAACGCATAGAACAGGACACCCGGTAAACAAGGCTTTCCGGGCAGATTGAATGGAAACGCTGGTGTATTTTGCCAGTACGCGAAGAGGCGCGCCGCGCCCGGAAGGTCACGATGAAACTTCTATCCCTATTGGCGGCCGCATTGGTGACGCTCTTTCTTTACGCTTTGGTTCTGGAACGTGATGAGTTACGCGCCCTTGCCGCGACCGGCGAAGAAGAGGTCGCGACCGAAGAAGTTGAGGAACTACCTGAACAACTTGTGTCGATCATCGCTTTGAAATCACAGGCACAATCAGTGGAAAATGCAGTTTTGCTGCGCGGCGAGACGGAGGCCTCACGCGAAGTGATCGTTTCGTCTGAAACCTCGGGCCGAGTGATTTCAGATCCGATCCGCAAAGGCGCATTTGTGGAAGCGGGCCAGTTGTTATGTGAACTTGACCCAGGCACGCGCCCAAGCGCCGTTGCCGAAGCAATCGCCCGCGTATCAGAAGCACGCGCCCGCGAAGTTGAAGCGCGGATAAATTTAAACGCTGCTGAACGCCTAGGCGAAGGCGGCTTTGCCTCAGAAACCCGCATCGCCTCAGCGCAGGCCGCAGAAGAAGCGGCATTGGCAGGAGTTCAAGCTGCAGAAGCTGGGGTTGCCGCCGCAGAAAAAGAAATCGAGCGCCTACAAATCCGCGCACCATTTGCCGGGCTTTTGGAAAGTGATACGGCGGAATTGGGCACATTGATGCAGCCCGGCGCGTCCTGTGCGACGGTGATCCAACTTGATCCTGTGAAACTGGTTGGGTTTGTGCCGGAAACAGATGTTGCGAAAATCACTGTTGGTGCCTTGGCTGGCGCGCGGTTGACCTCCGGCATGGAACTGACAGGCCTTGTATCCTTCCTGTCGCGTTCCTCCGATCCTGAAACCCGGACCTTCCGGGTGGAAATCGAAATTCCGAATTCTGATTTTTCCATTCTTGATGGTCAGACAGCCGAAATCCTGATTGCCTCTAGCGGATCCAGTGCGCATTTGCTGCCAGGTTCTGCCCTGACACTGTCCAACGACGGCACCCTTGGTGTGCGCATTGTTGGCGAAGGTGACATCGCGCAATTTGCCCCGGTTGAATATATTCGCGACACCCCAGAAGGTATTTGGCTGGGTGGTTTGCCGGATGAAGTCTTGGTGATTGTTGAGGGTCAAGAATACGTCGGCGACGGCGAAAAGGTTGACGTACACTTGCGGGAGAACGGCCAATGACCGGCATTGTAGACTGGGCAGCCGATCATGCCCGCATGGTCATCGCCTTTATCATCCTGTCATTGACGGCAGGCGCGATGGCCTATGTTTCCCTCCCCAAGGAGGGTGAACCTGACATTGATATCCCAGCCTTGTTTGTGTCGGTGCCCTTCCCGGGCATCTCAGCGGAAGACGCTGAAAAGCTGCTGGTGCAGCCGATGGAAAACGAACTGTCTGATCTTGATGGTTTGAAGGATATTTCAGGCACGGCTGCAGAAAACTATGCTGGCGTCGCACTGGAATTCGAATTTGGCTGGGACAAGACCAAGATCATCGCCGATGTGCGTGACCGGATGAGTCGGGTTGAGGCAGATTTTCCCGCTGGTGCAGATACTTACACCATCAACGAGATCAACTTTTCGGAATTTCCGATCCTAATTGTAAACCTGACTGGCAATGTACCTGAACGTACTTTGCTGCGTGTGGTTAAAGATTTGCAGGATGCGGTTGAGGCACTTGAACCCGTGCTGGAAGCCGGAATTGCCGGCCAGCGCAACGAGATGCTGGAAGTGTTGATCGATCCGTTGAAATTGGAGGCCTATAACGTCACAGCCCCTGAGCTGATCAACGTGGTTCGCCAGAATAACCAGTTGATTGCGGCAGGTGAAATTGACAGCCCCTCAGGTACCTTTGCACTGAAAATCCCATCCAGCTTTAACGAGCCACAAGATGTTTACACTCTGCCTGTGAAAACCAATGGCGAACGGGTAATTACCTTAGGTGACCTAGCCGAGATCAACCTGACCTTTGAAGACCGTGAAGGCACCGCGCGCTTCAACGGTGAAAACACCGTCGCCCTGCAAATCGTGAAGCGCAAAGGCTTTAACATTATTGATACCGCGGCCCTAGTGCGCGAAACCATCGAAGCAGAGGTCGCCAATTGGCCGTCTGAACTGCAGGCCGCCGTAGATGTTGGGTTTTCCAATGATCAAAGCCGCACCGTTGGATCAATGGTAAGCCAGCTTGAGGGCTCTGTTCTAACGGCAATTGCGCTTGTGATGATCGTGATTTTGGCCACGCTTGGTGTGCGCTCTGCTCTGCTGGTTGGCTTTGCGATCCCGACGTCATTTTTGCTGTGTTTTGTGCTGTTGGCCCTGATGGGGATCACGGTTTCAAACATCGTAATGTTCGGCCTAATTTTGGCCGTTGGGATGTTAGTGGATGGCGCGATTGTGGTCGTTGAATATGCAGATCGGCGCATCAGGGATGGCATCGGACCGATGCACGCCTATGTTGAAGCCGCTAAACGCATGTTCTGGCCGATCATTTCATCGACCGCAACAACGCTTTGTGCGTTTTTGCCGATGCTGTTCTGGCCAGGTGTACCGGGGCAATTCATGGGCATGTTGCCTGTAACATTGATCTTCGTTCTTTCGGCTTCCCTTGTGGTTGCGCTGATCTACCTGCCCGTCATGGGGGGTGTTGCAGGCCGGATGAGCCGCAGTTTCGGCAATGGCTCAGACCTGTTACGTGGCCTGCCATGGCTTGTGCGTGCCGCCTTGGTGCCACCATCCATGTACCTGATTTTCCTAGGATTAATGCAAATTCTGAACCCGCAATATCTTTTTGCAGCCATGGGCGCGGCAAACCCATTCGGTGGCGTAATGTCGGTTTTACCGGGGCTTTTGCTGTTCTCACTTGGGGCGACCGCATCTTCGATCACCCTTGGCTCAGCCAAACCTGAACCGCGCGAAAAGCGCGTGCAGGCCGGGTTCCGTCGCAATGCCTTTGGCTGGACGATCAACTTTATCTCGGGCAACCCGGTGATGCCTTTGGTTGTCATGGGCGTTGTTGGGTTCTTTGTCGTCTCAACCTTTGGGTATTTCGGGGCCAACAACAACGGCGTTGAATTCTTTGTGGAGAATGAACCCGAACAGGCCATCGTTTATGTCAAACAGCGCGGGAACCTGTCGCTGGAAGAAAAAGACGATGCCGTACAACGGGTTGAGGACGTCGCTTTGAGTATCCCTGGTATTCAAAGTTCTTTCGCCTTTGCAGGCCAAGGCGGGCTGAACAACAACACCGGCGGAGCACAGCCTCCACGTGATAGTATCGGCCAAGTTCAGATCGAATTGATCCCTTGGGAAGATCGGCCGACCGAAACGACTATGGAATTCTTCTTAGGCTTCATTCCCTACCCGGCCACCGGCATTGTACCGGAATATGATGGCGACTTCGTGATTGACCGCCTGAAAGAAGAGCTTGCCAAATTGCCCGGCCTACAGACCGAGGTTCTGAACCTCGCCCAGGGTCCGGCGTCTGCCAAGCCAGTGCATCTGCGTCTGAAGGGGGATGACCCGGCTACTTTGCGTGAAGCAACAGAAATTGCCCGTGCCCAATTCGATCAAATGATTGGCCTGACGGCAGTGGAAGACACGCTGCCCCTGCCCGGCATCGATTGGGAGATTCAGGTCGACGTTGCACGCGCTGGTCGTTACGGCGCGGATGTCGCGACGGTTGGCGGCATGGTTCAACTGGTCACACGCGGTATCTTGTTGGACACCATGCGGGTTGATAGTTCCGATGAGGAAATTGAAATTCGGGTGCGTTTGCCGGAACAAGATCGCCTATTGTCGACCCTTGATACGCTGAAAGTACGCACCGCTGGCGGGCTTGTACCGCTGAGCAACTTTATCACACGTAAACCTGTTGCTGCCTTGGCGCAGATCGACCGTGACAACCAGATGCGCAATTTCGACATCAAATCAGGTGTGGAAGACGGTCTGGTGAAGTTCGTATCCTCGCAAGAGGTTGAAGTTGATGGCGAAATCACCACCACCGAAACCATTCAAGCCGTGGCGTTTGAGTTGGCACCTGCGGATGAAACACCCCCCGGTACCCGCCGTATCGACAGTGACGCGGGCAGCTTTGCCTTTGTCTGGTTTGCACCGGAACAAACCACTGCATCAATCATTGCACAGCTGGACCATGGCGACGCCAAAACGGTGCCAATCAACGGCAACGAACGTATCGCTGAACTGACGAAATGGCTGGAAACTGACGGTGCTTTGCCCAATGGCGTGATCTGGGAATGGACCGGCGATCAGGATGATCAAGCCGAAAGTGGGGCCTTCTTGGCAAAAGCCTTTACCGGTGCGCTGGGGCTGATGTTCATCATTTTGTTGGCGCAGTTTAACTCGGTCTATAACTCGGTATTGGTGTTGCTGGCGGTGGTTCTATCAACCACGGGCGTACTGATTGGGATGCTGGTCATGGATCAGACCTTCTCGATCATTATGACCGGTACAGGGATTGTGGCGCTGGCAGGGATTGTGGTGAACAACAACATTGTTCTTATTGATACCTATCAGGAATATTCGCGTTTCATGCCGAGGCTTGAGGCGATTTCGCGAACCGCACAGGCCCGGATCCGGCCAGTTTTGCTGACCACATTGACCACGATGGCCGGGCTTGCGCCGATGATGCTGGGGCTGAACCTAGACTTCATCAATGGTGGATATTCCATCGACAGCCCAACCGCCCTGTGGTGGAAACAGCTGGCGACGGCGGTGGTGTTTGGCCTTGGGATCGCGACGGTTTTAACGCTGATCCTGACGCCTTCCCTGTTGGCGCTGCGTGTGTGGATCTCTGTGGGAGCGTATAAATCCTTCACCGGCCTAAAGGCCTTGTCCCTTGGTCCAAGCAGCGCGATCGCGCGTGACATCGCTCTTGGCCGTGCTGCGAAGAAGATCAAAGCACCAGAGATCCTTTGGGATATTCCAGAAGTGGCGACTGCGGAACTGACTGAAGATATCGCCCCCAAGACTGCAGCTGTGATTCCCACAGAAGACACGCAAGGTGTGTCCTCTGAAGACAATATGAAAGATGAGGCAAGCACCAAGGCGGCAGAATAACCCTACCGCTTGGCCCATTCTATAGTCCGTCTTTCTGGCTGAAGTGTATTGAGAACGACCAAGCCCTGACCTCATTCATAGGTCGGGGCTTGATCGTTTCACTTTGATTCTACACGTTTTCTAAGCAGCCTAATCTTGAAGCCGAATGAAATTCGTCATCATAAATACAGCCACCTGCGATCCTCCACTCAATGTATAAATTCGAACGAGACAAGGGGGGATTTTTTTGCTAGATCACGCGGAACGGCCCAATGTGACAGGCCCCGTGGCTCAACTGGATAGAGCAGCCCCCTCCTAAGGGGCAGGTTACTGGTTCGAATCCAGTCGGGGTCACCACAAAATTCAATTCATTCACTGATCGAGCTTTGCCACAGTTGAGCCAAGGAAACAGAGCGAATTACAGTGGCGAGTTCAGCCTTGCCAAACGGGCCAATTGTTCCTATTTTGTTCCCAATACATTTCAGTATTCTCCCAAGGAGATTCTCATGACAGAAACCGACGAAAACACCCCGAAGGTGCACTATATCTGCCAGACATATGTTGAAAAGAAGGATGGGCGCGGGAAGCCTTCCGGATTACAAATTGGTAAGCAATTCCAATACTCTACGGAATCACAGGCACAAGAACGTGCAGAACGGGAAAGCCGTTCAGAGGGATGTGTCGGTGCGGACGCTTATACGGTAGTCGAGGATCCAAGTTCTGGCGAGGTTGGGGCGCCGAGCTTCATCGCAAGATTTGGGACTGTCCCCGATGACGAAACGTCCTAAAGCACCAGCGTTCCTCTAATTTCCAAGGCGCGACAGCGAACAATCCGTGGCACGAAGAATACCTGCTTCGATCCTAAACGGACACAAACCAAATTTGATTTGGATCGAAGTGACGCATTTGAGGCGTTTTTGATTGATATTGCCACGAATACTAGAGCATACAGCGCTATGCTCTCTACCTCTCTGAAATCTGTTTTACATCACGCGAGATACTTCCCTTTGTGGTCTGCGCTTACCGTTTCTCGGTGGCGCGCTTTTGATTTGCGTTCACGTGCGTTGGGGACAACGCTGGGCGCAGTTTTGCGTTGGTTCCCGCCCGCTCGAAATCGGTTTGATCGCGAAGTAAAAAAAGTCTTCCCAGAGATGGGGCGCAGTTCGCGCGCAAAGCTTGGTCAAAACATGGGCCGGCATATGGGACGGACATTATTTGAGATTTACCACGGCGCTGAATTTCAAACCCAGCACCATAAATTCCATGCCTCGGGCCCAGGCCTTGCCGCCCTTAAAGACGCGCATGCTGCGGGCAAAGGCGCGATTATTGTGTCGGGGCATTTTGGGCAATGGGAAGCTGTTCGCGCCGTGATTAAGATGCACGGGCTGGAAAGCGGGGCCGTCTACCGCCCCAATAAAAATCGCCATTACCAGCGCCGCCTTCTTGCTGGTATTGAGGCAGCTGGTAAACCAATTTTGGCAACTGGCCGCCCCGGAACCAAAGCCCTTGTGCGTCATTTGCGCGATGGCGGCATTATTTCTATCTTGTTGGATGAAAAATATGCGGAAGGCGTGCAGCTGCCCTTTCTTGGGAGTGACGCGCTTACATCGCTTTCTGCGGCCCAGCTTGCGTTGAAGTACGACCTGCCGATGATCCCAGCTTATGGCATTCGCACTGATGATGGAAACGCGTTTCGCGTCGAATTTGAAGCGCCAATCACACACACTGATAGCATCACCATGACCCAAGCCTTTAATGACAGTCTTTCTGCACGCATTCTAGCAGACCCTGAACAGTGGTACTGGATGTTGAGGCGTTGGGACGGCGTCTGAGGGGCCACAAAAACCACGATTTCGTTAAGTACGCAAAAGCCCCGGCGGTATCGATACTACCGGGGCTTTTGATTTACGGGATATTCAAAATATTAGGCGGCTTCCGCTTCAGAGCGTTGGCGATCCCACATGCTGGCATAACGTCCACCAAGGGCGAGTAGCTCATCATGGTTACCACGTTCCGATACCACGCCACCTTCCAAAACGATAATCTCATCCGCCTCAGCAACCGTGGACAGGCGGTGCGCGATGGTGATCACGGTGCGCCCCTGCCCCATCTCTGACAGGCTGTCCTGAATGCTGCTTTCAGTTTCTGTATCAAGGGCCGATGTGGCCTCATCCAACAGCAGAATTGGTGGGTTCTTCAGCAGGGTGCGCGCAATGCCAACACGTTGCTTTTCACCGCCAGACAGCTTCAATCCACGTTCCCCAACTTGGGTGTCATAGCCTTCCGGTAGACTAGAGATGAAATCGTGAATTTTAGCGGCTTTTGCGGCCTTAATCACGTCAGCATGTGTGGCATCATCACGACCATAGGCGATATTGTAACCCACTGTATCATTGAACAGAACCGTATCCTGCGGCACGACACCAATGGCGTCATGCAAGCTTTTTTGGGTAATGTCGCGCACGTCCTGCCCATCGATTTTCAACGAACCATCATTGACGTCATAAAAACGGAACATCAGGCGACCAATGGTCGATTTACCCGCGCCAGATGGGCCAACGATTGCAAGGCTGCCACCGGCAGGAACAGTGAGATCAAGCCCCTTCAAAATCGGGCGCTCATCTTGATAGCCGAAATGGATATTTTCGAAGTGCACTTCACCACCGGTAACCTTCAGATCAGGGGCATTTTCTTTATCGGTGACCTCAGTAGGTTGTTCGAGCAGGCCGAACATTTCGCCCATATCAACCAGCGCCTGACGGATCTCACGATACACCGTTCCAAGGAAGTTCAAAGGCAGCGTAATTTGGACCATATAGGCGTTAACCATGACAAAATCACCAACGGTTAGATCACCATTTTCAACACCAATCGCCGCCATGACCATCACAATCACAAGCCCTACTGTGATTAAAAAAGCCTGACCAAAGTTCAGAAATGCCAGTGAATACGCGGTCTTCAACGCCGCTACTTCATAGCCGGCCATAGCCTTATCGTATCGTTTGGCTTCGCGGCCTTCGGCCCCGAAATACTTCACGGTTTCAAAGTTCAAAAGGCTATCGACAGCTTTTTGGTTGGCGTCTGTATCTTGGTCGTTCATCTCTCTGCGGACCTTCACGCGCCATTCAGTCACCTTAAAGGTAAACCAAATATAAAGCCCAATCGTTACGACCACAGCTGCCAGATACCAAACGTCAAACATCACCCACAAAATGATAGCGACAAACAGAAGCTCAATCACCAAGGGGCCAACGGAGAACAGCAAAAACCGCAGCAGGAATTCAACGCCTTTAACCCCACGTTCAACAATGCGGGACAAGCCCCCGGTCTTGCGGGTGATGTGATAGCGCATTGAAAGTTTGTGTATATGTTCAAAGGTTTGCAGGGCAAGCATGCGCAAGGCACGTTGACCGACACGGGCAAAAACCACGTCGCGCATCTGTGCAAAGCCGATGGTCAAAGCGCGCGTCATACCATAGGCGATCGTCAGACCAACCGCACCAAGCGCCAATAACCAAGTGGCGCTATTGCTTTCCCCGGCAAGGGAATCCACCGCAGCTTTGTAGAGAAATGGAGCGAAAACCGCGACGACTTTGGACAACAAAAGAAAGAACATTGCGCCGACAACACGTTTCTTCACCCAGCTCTGCCCATCAGGCCAGAGATAAGGAATAACGCGGCGGATCGTCAGCCAGCCACTGGACAGGTTTTCGGAATCGGGGACATCGCCACCCTGGCTCAATTGACGCATGATTGTTATCTTTCGCTGCCGTAAGGTTGCAATTGCGGACCCCATGTCCGGAAAGCGACCCTACGCCCAGCTCTGCCAGATTACCAGAGGACAGTCTGCGCAAAAACGCACATATCATAACTTCATGATACAACTGGCGCAGATTGAAAAACCCGCGCCAGTTATAAGCTCATTCTTAGGTTTTCTTACTCAGGAAGCGCGAAAATCTGACCTGGGTAAATCAAATCGGGATCTTGGATCTGATCTTTATTGGCCTCATAGAGACGCACAAACAGCATGCCATCACCATAGTTTTCCGATGCAATGCCCCAAAGCGTGAAGCCCGGCTGAACCGTCACGACCTGCGGACGCGCAGGCGCTTCGCTGACTGCTTGGGTAGCCACCGCCACCGTAGCGGTTGGTTCCGTAGCGCTTGTCGCGACTGCAACAGGCTGCTCGGTGGGCGCTGCCGGCGTAATCTCCGTCGGTACCTCAGATGTTTCAACGCTTTCAACGGAAACCGCAGGAACAGCATCATCAACCGGTGCCGGATCAGTATCCGGTCGGGTTTCGACCACCTGCACATCCTCCACAACAGGGGTATCTTGCGTAGGTTCTTCAATTGTTTCAGGTGCTTGTGCTGCTTCTACTGGCTGAGCATCGGTCCCTTGCAGGGCGATAACGGCTTCGATCGCTTCGCGTTGGAACGGGATTTGCGCACGTGACGTCACTTGCCCCTGGGCTGAAATCTGATCAGCCCGCAACATATATAGGCCACTATCGACGTCAGGCAACACCGTCCTCCACGTGTAATCCGTGCGGATTTCTGCCGTAATCAATGGCGTGTTATTCACATAAAGACGTACCATCGCCCCAGGCTCTGTTCCCTGTCCGGTCAAAAGAACTTCGCCCGCATCCCCATAGGAAATCGTATCAATACGCACAGAAGATGGAGGCGTCGAAGGCACCACTCGAATGCCGTCACCATCGGCAACGACCATGCGCGTGGTGCTAACCTGTTCTTCAGCAACCGTTTCCGCCGCTGCTTCGGTAGGTTCAACGGCCACCGCAACGTCGGTGTTATCTTCAACTGGCGTTTCAGGTGTTGCTTCTTCAGTCACGACTTCTGTTGTTTCTGTGGTGGTGGTTTCGGCCACAATCGGTTCCGCAGGCGCAGCCTCAGCAACCACAATCGTTTCAGCCGCTGGTTCCTCAGAGGTGACCTCTTGAACAACAATCGGTTCGGCGACGGGTTCCTCAGCGGTGACTTCCGCGACCACAACGGGTGCTGCGAAAGGCTCCACGATCACGGATTGCTCCGATAGCATAACTTGGTCCGTACCGCTGGTGGCACGAAGAGACATCACGCGGGGTAAATCAGATGGTGTAACGCTGAACAACGCTGCAAATTTTCCGGTGTTATCCACTGAGGTTTGCGCGATGACTTCGCCTTCCAGCAAGACATCTAACTGGCCAGGTTCAGCCTTCCCCGCGACCAACGCGTTGCCATCAGGATCAATCCGCACCACATCAAAAACCGGGCTCATCGCAGCCGGGGCCGTCTCGGCAACCACTTCAGCAGGTGTGTCTTCCGGCGCTTCCTCTGTGACGGTCTCGGTCTCGACCACAGTATCGGCAGAATTTGTTTCTACTGTTGGAGTTTCAGAAATGGCTTCAACCGCAGCCTCTTCTTGGGATTCTTCCACTGTTTCAACAGCTTCGGGAGTGTTGGCTGTTTCAGAAACGACCTCTTCCTCAACCACTTGCGTTGTTGTGCCAACGTCGGCCTCAACCTCCGCCGTTATCTCAGTCGCATCCTCAGGAGCGATAGATTTTTGGTACACGCCCCATCCGAAATAACCCACAAGTATCAGTACAACAGCCCCTGCTGCACCGGCAATTGCACCGCCGTTTCCCTTTGGTGTTTCTTCTGCCATTAATGTATCCCCAGGCTGCCTTAAACCCTGCAATGCAAAACGCATCACAGGCATGTCGTGGTTCCGTTAGATTCCTGCGGCGGGAACAAAAAAACAAACACCCGCAACCGAGACCTGCGCGACCATAGCAAGGGGGGTGCAGGTGGTCAAAACAAGCCTTTGGTTATTTTGAGGTTTTGTTAACTTTTCCCAATACCTGTGCTGATGCCTGCCCAGCGGGCTTTGTACGCAATGTATCGAACGAATAGAGCGCAAGCGCCACCCAGATCAAAGCAAAAGCAAACATGTGCCATGATGTGAAGGCCTCGCCAAACACCCAAACCGCGATCAGTCCCTGCAAAGTTGGATTCAGATATTGCACAAGCCCGACCACTGACAGTGGCGCACGGCGGGAGGCGTAGGAAAACAAGATCAGCGGCACAGCCGTCACCGCGCCAGACAAGATCAGTAGCACAGAGGGCATAGCCTGCGTACCAAAGATCCCAACATTGCGCCCAACCAGCCCTTGCCATCCCAACATATGCACCCCGTACAACCAGATCAGCGCGAGCGGCAACAACACAGTGACCTCGGCAGCGACAGAAATCACCGGACCCGCTTCAAGCTTCTTTTTCAACACGCCGTAAAAACCAAAGGTAATGGCCAGCGACAAAGACACCAGCGGCACAACCTTCAAACCCCATGTCAAAGCGATCACGGCGATCGCCGCCAAACCGACACAGAACCATTGCACCGAGGACAGTCTCTCGCGAAACACCACTGCGCCAAGCAGCACAGCAACCAGCGGGAAGATATAATAGCCAAGCGAGCTTTCCACAGCCCGCCCCACTTGGATCGACCAGATAAACAGACCCCAGTTCATCGAAATCATCAAAGCCGCAATAAGAATAAGCGTCAAAATCCGAAGGCTGGTGAAAAGGCGGAAAAATTCCTGCACGCGCCCCTGAAAAGCGATCAGCGCGGCAAACAATACAAATGACCAGAGCGTACGGTGCGACAAGACTTCAAGCGGTGGAACCATGGCTAGGGCTTTGTAAAATATCGGCGACAGCCCCCAGATCACACAGGCCAGCACCATGGCGGCAACGCCTTTGAAAGTCTCGCTCATTTCTTAGATCCCGTTGCTAAAGACAGGTCCGCGTTTTCACAGAACGCAAATGATGTCCAGCGCCTTCGCGCATCCAACACCCAATCTTCAACTTCATCTTGCCAAAAATACTCCGGGGGAGTCTGCCTTGGCAGACGGGGGCAACGCCCTCTCCCCGATCACCTCAACTGTGCAAAACTATGATCCAAAGAACATCATCGCGGGACGCTGCAGACGACGGTCTGACAAAAGAAAGGCCCGCCAGCGTTGCCGCCAGCAGACCTTTCGAGATTTTCTAGTGTGATCAATCAAAGATCACATGCGCGAAGCAACGTTTTCCCAGTTAACCAGATTCTCAAGGAAATTGGTCAGGTAAACTGGGCGTTTGTTGCGGAAATCGATGTAATAGGAATGCTCCCATACGTCACAGCCCAAAAGCGCAGTTTGGCCGAAGCACAGTGGATTCACACCGTTTTCAGTCTTTGTGATCGCAAGGCCACCGTCAGCGTTTTTCACAAGCCAGCACCAGCCGGAACCAAACTGACCAGCGCCAGCCGCACAGAACTGTTTGTTGAACTCTTCAATGGAACCAAAGCTGTCTTTCAGCGCGGCTTCAAGTTCAGACGGCATGTTGGATTTACCAGGGCCCATCATTTCCCAGAACTGGTTGTGGTTCCAGAGCTGTGAGATGTTGTTGAAGATGCCGTTTTGCGCGACGGAAGATTTGTCGTAGGTGCCGACAATGATTTCCTCAAGCGTCTTGCCATCCCATTCGGTGCCAGCAATCGCCGCGTTGCCATTGGTGACATAGGCGTTGTGGTGCAGGTCGTGGTGGAATTCGAGCGTTTCTTTGGACATGCCACCATCAGCAAGTGCGTCATGGGCATAAGGAAGTGCGGGAAGTTCAAAAGCCATTGGGGCCCCCTGTTACGTGCGTTTCGTTGTGTCCTAAATGGAGCTTTACAGTGGCAAAGGTCAAGGAAGAAGTCAGTATAAACCTCTCTCCAATATTCTAGCATCCCCTCGTTGAACCCCCACGTGCGCTCAGCGAAGCTCACACTGGCCACGACCAAAAAAGTTCTTTTGAAACTCGACCGGTGAAATGCGTACTCGAATACTGTTGTCTGGCTTTATCGCTGCACGATAACGCATGCGCACCCTGTGCCCATAGCTAGATTGCCCATTGATGGCCCAAGTAATTTGCAGGTTTCCGTTCCTGGCACGCCTAAAGCTGGCTTGCATTGGTCCGCCAATATAATCTTCTACAATATAATCCTGAACTATTGCCTGCTGATTTGACACCACATCGAAGACCATTCTTTCGGCAATCCAGCCTCTAGAATTTGAAGCATCCAGATTACATGTATATTGACTAGCTAAAGCAACGGATGGTTGGGCAATCATACCTGCGGCCACAATTCCCAAAAAACCTCCCAATTTTGTGAAAACATTCATAGATGAACTCCGTCTAAAACCAATTATTAGTGTTTTCCAATAAGTCATTCTTTAAAGTCAACTGCCTTGACGGCATTGACCATCGACACCTGGCAGCGAGCGATACCCGCGCGGGGTCATCTGTATACGGGCCTCAAGTGAGGGACGTTTGATAAAGGCTGAAAAACGCAAGCGGGACCGTTGGCCCAAACTATCCTGCGTGTCCACATCCCATGTCACCGTCAGACGGCGGGCGTTATTTGTACGCACAGTAGTGGCCATAGGACCATCAGCGAAATGCATCACCACATCGTCGGCAACGATCACCTGACCGCTGGCATCTACATCAAATACCACCACCGGCTTTACCCAGCCTCTTGCACTATTGTTTTCAGGGAATTCACAAATCAGCCGTTCGGCCTGAGCTGCACCTGCCAGTGTGAAAATGGCAATAAAGGCCGGAAGAATGCGATGTTTCAAAATTGAGTTCAAAAGTTGCTCCTACAAATGGTATCTATAGATTGTGTATAATTATATTTTCGCAACTTAAAAGTGCAGCACCAGTAACTTTCATAAATATTTATTAATGCCGCGCAAATCCCACGGTAAAGCACCACGTGGTCTGTCGGTAAACAAGGGGAAGTTCGGTTTTAGATCAGAATGTATCAACCGCCTTGCTCTAAGCACCAAAGCAGGCAACCTTCGCCCGATATTTGCATATCCCCATAGACGAAAAGCTCCTGAAAATATCCCCTGCATAAATGCAAAAACCCGGACCTAAACAGTCCGGGTTTTTGTGGTTTTCTTCTTTGCGCAAGGTTTAGAAGTATTTGGGTTCTGAACCTGTTGATCCGGCTTGCGCCAGAAGGTCGCCAACATATTGCGCCACTGAGCGGAACGCAACGACACGGAAGCTGCCGTCATCTTCCACCCAGAACGCACCCGCAACTTGGGCAAGACGTGTGCGGCGCACATCACCAAGGGTGAACACCTCAGGTGACAGGTCAACCGGGGCCAGTTTCGCGAGGGTTTCGCGCGCAGCATTGCCTTCGCCCGAAACTTCAAACATCACACGCGCATCAGACACATTGGCGGCCAAGGCATGTTGCCCCTTTAGCGCCAATGTCAGAGCCTCAACAACCGCCGGAGCTTGGGCATGGTCAACGACCAACAACAGCTCGTCAGAGCTCATCCAAGCGACTTTGCCAGATTTACCCGTAGTGATTTTACGTTGCTCTGGCATCGCGGCACCGGTTGCGGCTTTCACCGCTTTCGCCAGTGTCTTATCCGCCAGATCACCACGCAGGGTGATCATGCCGGTCAGGCCGCTTTCTGTGACGGTTGCAAAACCGCGAGCGGCGAACCCTTCCAGTGCAGAGGTGGCTTTAACAGCTTCAGACATTCTGCTTCTCCCCTTCTTTATCATAGAACACCGCGTCAACGATGCGGGCTTCAACCGTGGTTTGGTCAATCATGCCAAAGCTGACGACCTCGCCCATACGGGCCGGACCATTGTGGATCAGACCCATCGCAATGCCTTTATCAAGCGTCGGTGAATAATAGGTCGAGGTCACACGACCTTCCATATTACGTTGGCCGTTGGCATTCACACCATCGGTCACCGCATAGGCACCATCGGGCAACACAGACCCATCAAGGGTTTCAAGACCAACAAGTTGCCAGCGATCAGGATTGTCCATGAAGGAGCGTTTCTGTGCGCGTTTGCCCAAGAAATCTTCCTTCTTCTTGGAAATCGCCCAGTTCAAGCCCAGATCCTGTGGAATGATCGTGCCATCGGTTTCATCACCGATCATGATAAAGCCCTTCTCAGCGCGCATCACGTGCAGACCTTCGGTTCCATATGGCATGATGGAGAATTCCTCGCCAGCTTCCAAAAGCGCATCCCAGAAGGCGCGACCTTGGCTAGCAGGAACAGCAATCTCATAGGACAGCTCACCCGAGAAGGAGATCCGGTACACGCGGCAATCAAACCCGCCAATTGTGCCGTCTTTCCATTCCATGAAAGGCAGGGTTTCCTTGGACACATCCATGCCACCCAGCTTTTCCAAAAGCTTGCGCGCATTTGGACCAACAACGGCGACTTGCGCCAATTGTTCGGTCACGTTTGCAACGTAAACGTCCCAGTCCCACCATTCGGTTTGCAGCCATTCTTCCATCCAGCCGTGGATACGATCCGCGCCGCCAGAAGTGGTATGGCAAAGCCAAGTATCTTCATCGATGCGGGCAACCACACCATCATCAGACAGGAAGCCATTTTCCGTACACATCAACCCGTAACGACATTTGCCGACCTTCAGGTTGGACATCATGTTGGTGTACATCATGTCCATGAATTTACCGGCATCAGGACCTTTGACGATCAGTTTACCAAGCGTGGACGCATCCAACAGACCAACGTTAGACCTTGTGTTCAAGATCTCGCGCTTCACCGCTTCCTGATGGGTTTCAGTGCCACGTGGATAGGTATAGGGGCGACGCCAATTGCCGACGGGCTCCATATAGGCGCCTTGGTCTTCGTGCCAAGAATGCATCGGTGTGCGACGCAAAGGCTGGAAGCATTCGCCACGGGCTTCGCCACCAATCGCACCCATAGAAATCGGGTGATAAGGTGGACGGAAAGTTGTGGTGCCGACTTGGGGGATCTCTTTGCCCAACGCATCAGCAAGGATTGCCAAGCCGTTGATGTTAGAAAGTTTCCCCTGATCTGTTGCCATCCCAAGCGTGGTGTAACGTTTGGTGTGCTCAACGCTCTCATAACCTTCACGGGCGGCGAGTTGCACGTCGGAAACTTTCACGTCGTTCTGGAAATCAAGCCAGGATTTTCCACGCTGTGCATGGGTCGCCTTGGTGGGCATAACCCAGACCGGCGCCATGGCGGCTTCCGGGGATGCAACCGCTTGAGGTGCGGCGTTACTGGTCGGTGTGAAGCCAGCAGCTTTCGCCGCAGCTTTACCAGCAGCGTCGGCGTCAGCCATAACTTCAGGCGTATCAAGAGCGCCGGAAGAGATACCCGCAGCAATCACGAAACCTTCGCCGTTGTCACCCAAAGGTGGACGCGCAGGATCTGGTGCGAACCAAGCTTGATCGGCATTCCAGTTCAGCTTGCCACCACAATGGGACCAGAGGTGCACCACAGGTGACCAACCGCCAGACATGGCAACCGCATCACATTTGATTTCCTCACGTGCGCCGCCTTCGCCTTCCATCAGGCAAATCTCAACGCCCGTCACGCGCTTGCCGCCTTTGACTTTGGCGATGGCTTTGCCGGTTTCAACTCGGATACCTAGATCGCGAGCTTTTGCAGGCAAGTCGCCATTGGCTTCCGCACGCGCATCAACGATCACAGGCACTTCAAGGCCCGCTTCTTTCAATGCAATCGCGGTGCGATAGCCATCGTCATTGTTGGTGACCAGCACAGTTTTCTGGCCCGCTGTCACGCCCCAGTTTACCAGATAATCGCGCACAGATGCCGCCAGCATAACGCCCGGAATATCATTGCCCGCAAAGGACAAAGGCCGTTCCAAAGCACCGGTCGCAGTCACGATCTGTTTGGCACGAATGCGCCACAGGCGGTGACGCGGGCCATGGGATACCGCGAGGTGATCCGTGACACGTTCATATCCAAGTGCATAGCCGTGGTCATAAACACCAGCGCCCATCATACGGGTGCGGATGGTGACATTGTCCATAGCTTTTAGCTCGGCCAGGGTCTCTCCAACCCAAGTCTCTGCGTCGTTGCCATCAATTTCAGCACCGTCGACAACCGCACGACCACCAAAGTCAGCGGTCTGTTCGATCAGCAGCACTTTCGCACCGGAATCCGCAGCCGCTTTCGCCGCTTGCAAGCCAGCAATACCGCCGCCAACAACAAGAACGTCAACATATGCATAGAAGTGCTCATATGTATCCGCGTCGATCTCTTTCGGTGCAGCACCAAGGCCCGCCGAATGACGCACGATAGGTTCGAAAATATGTTTCCAAGCAAAGCGCGGGAACATGAAGGTTTTATAGTAGAAACCCGCAGGCAGGAAACGCGCAACATAGTTGTTGGCAACACCCACGTCGAACTCAAGGCTTGGCCAGTGGTTCTGGGATTTGGCGGTCAGACCGTCAAACAGTTCCGTTGTGGTAACACGTTGGTTGGGTTCAAACTTGGACCCTTCGCCCATGTTGACCAGCGCATTTGGCTCTTCCGGGCCAGCCGCAACGATCCCACGGGGACGGTGATATTTGAACGAGCGGCCAACAAGCATCTGGTCATTCGCCAAAAGGGCTGAGGCCAAGGTGTCACCCTCAAAACCGGTGAAGGTCTTACCGTTGAAGGTAAATGTGCGCTTTTCAGAACGGTCAATCAGACGGCCCTGTTTTTGCAGACGGGTGCTCATGCTGGCGTCTCCCACTCTGGTCGTTTCGCTTTGATCGCTGCGATGATATCCGCAGGTGGCTCATAGGTTTGGGCGGCATATGTACCGAAAACTTCCAACGTCATGGTGCAACGCGCGGCATGGAACCACTTGCCGCAGCCATTGGCATGACGCCAGCGTTCAAAGTTCACGCCCTTGGGGTTTTCACGCATAAAGAGGTAGCCCTCAAAATCGGCATCCGTGGACTCAGGCCCAAAGCGCTTCAGGTGGGCTTCGCCACCGCCGTGAAATTCAGTTTCTTCGCCGCTTACATTGCAGCAGG
>MAAC01016883.1_pt1 | contig 19940 bp, 21 predicted proteins | sample 1115981 | NCBI WGS metagenome assembly MAAC01 (sample SAMN04961126, study PRJNA320927) | seawater metagenome | isolation source: sample BD02T64 sea water enriched with oil for 64 days | place: USA:Gulf of Mexico | collected 2013-07-27
TATTGAATGGTCTCTAAATTTTCTGTGGACATTTTTTTTAAGACTCCTTGATATTTCATAAAAAAGAATTTAGTATTTTTAACTCGTTGTGAATGCTTAGCAAACAAACTTACTATAAAAATGCAAGTTTTAAGAATTTTACAATCATAATTTAAACAAGCAACAAATCAATGTCATTCCCTTTAGTAAATTCAATTATATCGTGGTTTTTAAAGAAACGGAAACATCAAATTGAGTTGTTTTTAAAATACCCATTAGATGTTCAAGAAGAGTTGTTGTTTAAGTTATTGAATACGGCTAAGAATACGGAGTTTGGTAAAGTCCATCATTTTTCTTCTATAAGAGATTATACAGACTTTACGAATGTTGTACCTATTCAGAAATATGAAAGTATAGAGCCACTTATTGAACGCTGTAGACAAGGAGAACAGAACCTATTTTGGCCTACTGATATTAAATGGTTTGCAAAATCTAGCGGAACCACAAATGCGAAAAGCAAATTTATTCCTGTAAGTGATGAAGCTCTTGAATATTGTCATATGAAAGCAGGAAAAGACATGCTTTGCTTATATATAAACAACAATGAAGACACTCAGTTATTTACTGGCAAAGGCTTAAAGTTAGGGGGAAGTACCGCTATTTACGAGGATAATAATTCTTATTTTGGAGACTTATCTGCTATCATCACAGAAAACCTTCCTTTTTGGGCAGATTTCAGTTCGGCACCAAGCTTAGAAGTCGCTTCAATGAGTGAGTGGGAAACCAAAATGGAAGCCATTATTGACGAAACTGTTAATGAAAACATTACCAGCCTAGTTGGCGTACCAAGCTGGATGTTAGTTTTATTAAATCGTGTATTAGAAAAAACAGGAAAAGACAATATCTTAGAAGTATGGCCAAATTTAGAAGTCTATTTTCATGGAGGTGTAAACTTTAATCCATACAGAGAGCAATACAAAAAATTGATTCCGAAAAAAGGCTTTAAATATTACGAAACCTACAATGCATCTGAAGGGTTCTTTGGGATTCAGGATAGAAATGGTTCTGAAGAATTGTTATTAATGTTGGATTACGGAATCTTCTATGAATTTATTCCAATGGATGTTTACGACGGAGAAAACTCACAAGCCATTCCTATATCTAAAGTTGAAAGAGATGTCAATTATGCAGTTGTAATTACTACGAACGGTGGTTTATGGCGTTATTTAGTTGGAGACACTGTGAAATTCACCTCTACAGATCCATATCGCATAAAAATTACGGGTAGAACCAAACACTTTATCAATGTATTTGGAGAAGAGTTGATTATTGAAAATGCAGAAGAAGCTTTAAAAGTAGCCTGTAAAAAAACAAATGCAACAATTACAGATTACACAGTTGCTCCTATTTTTATGGTTGATGACAAAAGTGGTGGGCATGAATGGATTATCGAATTTAAAAACGCTCCGCAAAACATTGAATACTTTACAGAGTTCCTAGACAATGCATTAAAATCTATCAACTCAGATTATGAGGCAAAAAGGTATCATAATATGACGTTAGCATTGCCAAAAATTAACATTGCAGAACAAGGGTTATTTTATGAATGGCTGAAACAAAAACAAAAATTAGGCGGTCAACATAAAGTACCTAGATTGTCAAATACTCGTTGGTTTGTTGACGAATTATTACATTTATCCGTTAAAAAGAACCAATAATTTTGAGAGGTAAATTCAACAAAAAACTCCATTGAAATTTTTCTATTTCAATGGAGTTTTAATTATCAAAAACCGTTTTTCTATTTTACATTTAATCGTTTAATGTCTAAATATCCTAAAATACTGGTAATTACAAAACACGATAAACTATATATTGTGATACTTGAGAACCCCATAATTAATGGCACTTTATCTCCTAGAGAAATTGAAAGAACACTGTAAGAATATGGAAAGTAAATTGATTCTGGCACTTGTGAAGCAATCAATCCAATAATTACCAAAGTCATACCTATGGCTAATGAAACAATAAAGTTTTTAAATCTGAAACTCATCCAGAATTGGATTCCTACGATTCCTAAAGAACCAACAAGTGACATTGTCAGCATTTTAATGTACTTCATATAATCAGGTTGAAAGTCTAAAAAACCTAAATCTGAATGGAACATTCCTAGCAAAATTCCGAAGAACAGAATTGCTAAAAAGAAATAAATATAAGTTGTTATAATTGAGAAAATAACGATAGATAATTTACCGAAATAAACACTCCATTTAGGAATTGGCAATGAAAACAAATGCTTTATTCCATGTGATTTGTGTTCTACTTGAATGATTAGACTTGTAATCAACACAATAAACATTGGTACTAAAGCTGGAATAGCATTTTGAACTTGATTGACCATAAACTTGTCCCACGGATTATCCCCTAAAGCTGGGATCAGTTTTGTATGTTTCACAAGATAAATAGTAAAAAACAATAATGGGATAATTAATGCACTGATAATTGTTAGCCAAAAAGCGAAAGTTCCTTTCAATTTTATAACTTCATTTTTTGTATTTGATAGATAATATGATATTGCCGTCATGAGTTTTAATTTTCAGTTAGAGATAAGAACAATTCTTCTAAATTATTTTTGATAGAAACTTGATATACTTTTACATTTTGAGCTCTTAAAGCATCAATTACAACTGTAATTTCTTCTTTATTTTCTACTTCAATTTGTAAAAAATCATCTACTAAAGAAGTATTTTCTTTTTGTAGCTTCTCTAAAACTGTCATGGCTTCAATAAATTTATCCACTTCAATATCAATCATCAATTTTTCTCCCTTAGATGATTTTAATGCTTTTACAGTATCTTGAAATAGCATTTTCCCATTTCTAATGATTCCAACATGTGTACATGTTTTTTCAATCTCACTTAATAAATGGCTAGATATAAATACCGTTGTTCCGTATTTTTCATTCAACTCTTTAATAAGTTCTCTCATTTCTATGATCCCTTTAGGGTCTAATCCATTTGTTGGCTCGTCTAAAATGATTAATTCAGGGCTACTTAACAAAGAAATTGCTAAACCTAAACGCTGTTTCATCCCTAAAGAATAAGCTTTTACCTTTTTCTTTTTGGCATGCGATAATTTCACAATATCTAACACTTCTTCTATTCTTTCTGCAGGAATGTTCTGTCTATAATTCGCTGCAATTTTTAGATTATCTACAGCGTTTAGATGTTCGTACAAAGATGGATTCTCTATCAAGGCTCCTACTTTAGTTAAACTCTTCAGTCGAGTTTTACTGCTAAAGGATTCTCCAAAAAGAGCAACAGTTCCTGACTGTTTTTTTAGGAGTCCTAACAATAAGCGAATGGTGGTACTTTTTCCAGAACCATTTGGCCCTAGAAAACCATAAATACTTCCTTTCGGAACTTTAAGTTCTAAATTCTCAATGTCTTTTCTTGTCTTGGTATAAGAAAAATTGAGTTTTTTTGTGTTTACAATTAATTGATTCATAAAATGATTTTATTAGTTTACTTATCTTTTAAACGAACTAATAAATAAATTGTAACGATATTGAACTGTTAAAAAAGGAATTGGCTTTGAAACTGGTTGTAAATAAACAAACAATAAGTAATTTGTAGACAGATATTTCATGTCTTTCAGTAAACCAACAAAGCGCAAATCATTAACGAATTTTTGCTCTTGGAAACTATCTAATTCAGATTTACACTTTGTCTTATTAGCTTACTTATTATATAAACGAGTAACCAGAAAAAATGTAACAATTTGAATTTAAATCTTACGTTCTACCACGTAATCAATCATCTGAAGTAACGAATCTTTATAAGCAGAGCTTGGGTAGTTTTCTAAAATTGCCAGAGCTTTGTTTTTATAATCATTCATCTTATTGGTCGTGTATTCTATGCCTCCATTTTCTTTTACAAAAGTGATAACCTCTTTTACTCTTTTTTTATTGGTATTGTGTTTTTTCACAGAGTTAATCAACCATTTTTTCTCTTTGTCAGAACAGGTATTCAATGTATGAATTAATGGCAACGTCATTTTCTGCTCTTTGATATCAATTCCGGTTGGTTTCCCAATTTTCTCATCAGAGTAATCGAATAAATCATCTTTAATCTGAAATGCAATTCCGATGTATTCACCAAACTTTCGCATTTGCTGAACCGTATCTTGGTTTGCTCCAACAGAGGCAGCTCCAATTCCACAACAAGCAGCAATTAATGTAGCCGTTTTTTGGCGGATAATCTCAAAATAAATTTCTTCTGTAATGTCTAATTTTCTAGCTTTTTCTATCTGTAGTAATTCGCCCTCGCTCATTTCGCGAACGGCAATAGAAATTAATTTTAGCAGATCAAAATCCTCATTATCAATAGAAAGCAACAATCCTTTAGACAATAAAAAATCACCAACTAATACGGCGATTTTATTTTTCCATAAAGCATTTATAGAAAAGAAACCTCTACGCCTGTTACTATCATCTACAACATCATCATGTACCAAAGTTGCAGTATGAATCAACTCAACTACAGAAGCTCCACGATATGTACGCTCGTCAAAACCACCATCAGAAACCATTTTAGCGACTAAAAAAACAAACATTGGACGCATTTGTTTTCCTTTTCTACGAACAATATAATAGGTGATTCGGTTTAAAAGGGGGACTTTAGAAAGCATTGAATCTTTGAATTTCTCTTCAAAGAGTTCCATTTCGTTTTGTATCGGAAGTTTTATTTGCTCTACAGGCTTCATAAATTGACTAATGCCATCTCAAATAAAGTTGAGATTTCTGCGTAAGTTATCAAAAGTAAGAAATAAAAGTGTAGGTTTTATATTTTTTTATTCTTGATAAAAATTAAGATTTATTGGCCAATTGACCACATGCAGCATCTATATCTTTACCTCTAGATCTACGAACATTAACGACAATTCCGTGCATTTCTAAATTAGAAATATAGTTGTTTATGGCTTGCGGGCTTGCTTGTTGAAATTCTCCATCATCAATTGGGTTGTACTCAATCAGATTTACTTTACAAGGCACATAACTGCAAAATTTGATCAGTGCTTCAATGTCTACCTTTCGGTCATTAATTCCACCCCAAACAACATATTCATAGGTAATTCTTCTTTCAGTTTTTTCGTACCAATACTCCAACGATTCTTTTAAATCTTTTAGTGGAAATGTAGCATTAAAAGGCATGATAGATGTTCTAACCTCATCAATTGCGGAATGCAAAGATACTGCTAAGTTAAATTTCACATCATCATCTGCCATTTTTCTGATGATTTTTGGAACACCTGAAGTAGAAACGGTAATTCTCTTTGGAGACATCCCTAATCCTTCAGAAGAAGTGATTTTTTCTATAGATTTGATCACATTATTATAATTCATCAGTGGCTCTCCCATTCCCATAAAAACAACATTAGAAAGCTTGTGGTTGTAATACAATAAACTCTCTTTATTTATGGCTGCTACTTGATCATAAATCTCATCTGGATTTAAGTTTCGCATTCTTTTTAAACGCGAAGTAGCACAAAAACGACAATCTAAACTACAACCAACTTGGCTAGAAACACAAGCAGTTGTTCTAGTGTCTGTAGGAATTAGAACAGATTCAACCACCAAACCATCATGTAAACGAACTGCGTTTTTTACAGTACCGTCTTTACTTCTTTGAATATTATCAACTTCAATATGGTTGATTACAAAGTTTTCTCGCAACATTTCTCTTGTTGCCAAAGATACGTTTGTCATTGCATCAAAAGAGTGTTCAGTTTTACCCCACAACCATTCGTACACTTGGTTTCCGCGAAAAGCTTTATCTCCATTGCTAACAAAAAACGCTCTAAGCTCTTCTTTGGTTAATGCGCGTATGTCTTTTTTCTTTGATTTCATCTGTAGTTTCTATACTCTCTTTATTTATCATATATAATTCGCGTAAAACGAATTATATCTACTGCAAAAATACACAAAACCTCACAAGTATACGGAATCAAGTTCAGCACAAGCTTGTGAGGTTTGTATTCTAATAAAATTAGACTAAAATATTATATAATCAACATCGCATCTCCGTAAGAAGAAAAATTGTATTTTTCTTTAATTGCTACTTCATAAGCTTCCATTACAAAATCGTAACCACCAAAGGCAGCAACTTGCATTAATAAAGTAGACTTTGACTTATGAAAGTTAGAAATCATACAGTTTGCAATACTAAATTCGTATGGAGGGAAAATAAATTTATTTGTCCAACCTTCATAATCATTCAATATTCCACTCGCAGAAACACAAGATTCAATTGTACGCATCGTTGTTGTTCCAACAGCACAAATTCTTTTCTTATTTTTCAATGCATCGTTAATTCTTTCTGACGATTCTTTAGGAATATTAATTTTCTCAGAATCCATTTTGTGTTTCGATAAATCTTCTACTTCTACTGGAGCAAAAGTACCCAAACCAACATGTAATGTAACTTCAGAAAAGTCAACACCTTTAATTTCTAAACGTTTTATTAGGTGCTTAGAGAAATGTAGCCCTGCTGATGGAGCAGCAACTGCACCTTCATTTTTTGCATAAATCGTTTGGTAACGTTCTTTATCAGATGCTTCAACTTCTCTTTCAATTTCTTTAGGCAAAGGAGTCTGTCCAAGCTCTAATAATTTAGCTCTAAACTCTTCGTAAGAACCATCATATAAGAAACGTAAAGTTCTACCTCTAGAAGTTGTATTATCAATTACCTCTGCTACTAAACTATCATCTTCTCCAAAAAACAATTTGTTTCCGATTCTAATCTTACGAGCTGGATCTACCAATACATCCCACAATCTGTTTTCTGCATTTAATTCTCTCAACAAAAACACTTCAATTCTTGCTCCCGTTTTTTCCTTATTCCCATACATTCTTGCCGGAAATACTTTGGTGTTATTTAAGACCATCACATCGCCTTCATCAAAATAATTGATAAGGTCTTTAAACATCTTATGTTCAATAGTTTGTTCTTTTCTATTCAACACCATTAAACGAGATTCATCTCTATGTTCTGCAGGATATTTTGCCAATAATTCTTCTGGCAACTCAATATTAAAATGCGATAATTTCATGTGTTTTAAATTTTATAAAAGATAAAAAATATTTAAAATTTGAAAGCCCATGTAACCACTCGTTACACTCACTCTCACATAAATCTATTTTAATCATACACCTAAGTATATTTTTTGATTAAAAAAATTCATGTTCGTTTCATATGTTTATTTTCTTGGAATGCTGGCAAATATACAACATCGAGATAGGCGTTGTCAAGTGTTTGCCTATTTAATTTATTCTTCTCTAATTTGAAAACCAATCTGTTGCATATCATTCCAGAAATTTCTAAATGATTTTGTAACCACATTGGCATCTAAGATTGTTATCGGAACTTTTAATGCCAATGGAGCAAATGCCATTGCCATTCTATGATCGTGATAGGTTTCTATACTAATGTTTGAATTAATTTTTGTTGATCTCTCTAAATTTAAACTTTCGTCTGTAATAGAAATAACTGCTCCCAATTTGGTCAGTTCGTTTTCTAAAGCAACCAATCTATCAGTTTCTTTAATTTTCAACGTATGCAACCCTGACAACTCACATGGCACATGCAAACCAAATGCTGTAACCGCAATTGTTTGTGCAATGTCTGGTGCATTTTTCAAATCTAAAACCAAAACAGAAGTAGTGGTTTCTTTTACTTTAGATATGGTTATTGTATGTTGATCAAATGAAGTTTCTACACCAAAATGTTTGTAAACTTGGGCTAAACAAGAATCTCCTTGCAGGCTGTCTTTTTTATAAGCTGATAAAGTTACTTGTGAACCAATCTCACTTAAAGCAACCAAACTATAAAAATAAGAAGCTGAACTCCAATCAGATTCTACAACAATTGTTTTATTAGCCGCTGTAACAAATGGTTTTACCCGAATAATATTTTCGGTAAAATCAGCATCAATACCAAGTCCGTGTAACAATCTCAAGGTCATATTGATGTATGGAACAGAAGTAATTTTCCCAATCAATTCAATTTTTAAACCATTAGGTAAACTTGAAGCAATCAACATCAAAGCTGATATGTATTGACTACTTACATTTCCGTTTATTTGAACCTTTTCTTTGTTTATTTTTACGCCTTTAATTCTAATTGGTGGATAACCAGCTTTACCTTCATAAGAAATCTGAGTTCCTAAATCTTGCAACGCGTTCACTAAAATTTCTATTGGTCTGTTTTGCATTCTTTCAGAACCTGTCAACACTACTTCTCTACCTTCTTTTACAGAAAAATAAGCTGTTAAAAATCGCATGGCTGTTCCTGCATGACCAATATCTACCAATTCTTCTTTTGTAGCTAATGCATGCTGCAAATGATTTGAGTCATCTGAATCTGATAAATTATCTATTTCTAATCCATCAATTAATTGTTGTAAGATCAACAATCTATTCGACTCACTTTTAGAGCCAGAAATAGCTATTAAAGAATTTAATTTTGTTTGATTGGTTGATACATGTAAAATCAAGATTGCACAATTTAAAAATTTGTAACTATAGAATCCTTAAATCGTTTCTAAAAAACTTATTTTACTTAAGGTTATTCTATTAACTGAAAGCCACAAAGTTAATACACTAAAGAGTTTTACCAAATTTTCAGAAGAAAATTATGCTCGCATTAAAATCGCATAACAACACCTATTTGTCTTGGAGTAAATCTTAAGTCGAAAGCTAATTTATTTGTCTTTTTATCATTGTATTTTTTCGAGTATTTTCTATCTAAATACTTATCAATTGCTTCAACAACAAAAATACTGAAGGCAGTACTAAAAGCAATGTCAGAAATCCAATGAAATTCATCTACGATTCGAATAATACCTGGAATAGAACCTATTGCATAAATCCCTGCTTTTACCCAGGGGTTTTCAAACTGTTTGGCTATTACATAAGCGTTCGTAAATGCCAACGTTGTGTGCCCTGATGGAAAAGAATCATAATCTTTAAAATCTACAAAGTGGAGTGGCTGAAATACATTAGATCTCTCACCACTTCTTGGTCTAGCTCTCCCTACAATCCTTTTAACTATTTGCTGAAAGAAGCCTGTTGCTGTTGCAGAAGAAATTAACAACACTCCGGTTCTTCTCAGTTTTTCGTTGTCCGTAAACAAACCTGTAAGATAAACAGCACTGGTAATCATGTAATTATTTCCAGGTGCAGCAACATCATTTCCATAATTTGCCAACCATCTTGGCACATCACTTCTAAATCCATCTACCCAACTATTAAACTCATCGTCTACAAAGAAAAGACTGGCTGTTCCAGCTGCAGTATATCCCAAATTTGTCCATTGCTTTTCTTTCCAATGAAACGGCCTACTATAAGCATGTCCTACACCGCCAAAAATATTCCCTAAATCGTAAGTAAAATTCTGCCACATTGTTTTACCCTGATTAAAATCAAGGCTTGTAATTTTACTTTGCCCAAAAGACAATGTTGTAATACTTATAAAACAGATTATAAAACAAGTTTTTTTCATTTGATTTATTTCGTTTTTTTCAATGCAACATACATTGCATAACCAAAACTTATAATGATTTTAATTCCCCAAAAACGTTGCCATTTGCCATCACTAAAATTCATTTCATTTACTTTATCAAACTCTCCAGCAAAAACTTCTCTCCAACTATTCATAAATAGTGAGAAAATAGTTACAACTATAAAAAATGGTACTGCAATTTTAAGTACGTTTGTCCAGAATCCTGGTGATTTTATCTTTTCTAATAATGTCATTATTGTAATTTTTTATTATTGTGATGTCTATCGTGATCACGTTTGGTTTTTATCTCTAATTTCTTATCAAAAGCGGCTTGTAAATCAACACCTGTCTGATTTGCCAAACACAAGGTAACAAATAAAACATCTGCCAACTCCTCACCCAAATCTTTTGCTTTATCAGATTCTTTCTCGCTTTGCTCTCCATAACGACGGGCGATAATACGTGCAACTTCTCCAACTTCCTCTGTCAATTGCGCCATATTGGTCAACTCATTAAAATAACGAACGCCGTGATTTTGAATCCATTCGTCTACTTGCTTTTGTGTTGTTTCTATTCCCATGAAAATTGGTTTATCTTTAAAACTCAAAGATAAAGTTTCTTATTTGAAAAAGAAACATTAATTTTACAGACTGAATGGTCAGTTTGTTGAATTATAAGAAATGAAAACTAAAAAAGAACTCATATTAGAAGCCGCAGCAACCCTCTTTGCAGAACATGGTTTTGATAAAACAGCTGTAGCAACAATTTGCGAAAAGGCAAATGTTTCTAAAGGATTGGTGTATCATCATTTTAAATCTAAAGATGAAATATTGATAGAAATCTTCGAGCAATCAACTAATAAGATGAAGCATCTAGGAGATGAAGAAACTTCAAAAATGAATATTGTTAATTTAATAGAGCGCATTTTTTTCGGATTAGAAAATAATCGGCAGTTTTTTCAAATGAACTTAAACATCATGTTTCAACCATCAACCAAAAAAATATTGGAGAAACAAATTAAAGAAAGGGCAATACAATTATTCAATTCAGTAAAACATCTTTTTGACAAAACATCAAAAGGAAATAGTGAAATTTTGAGTTATATTTTCATTTCAGAAATAGATGGAATAGCACTTAGCTACCTTTCATCATTTAACAACTATCCTTTAAAAGAAATGAAAGAACAACTACTACAAAAATATAAAAATGATTAGAAAATACACACAAGAAGAAATCCCAACATTATTAGTTATTTGGGAAAAAGCGGCAAAACTAGCACATCCTTTTTTAAGTGATGATTTTCATGAGATGGTAAAAAACGCCATGAAAGATATGTATTTACCAAACTCTGACACATGGATTTATGTAGAATCTGGAATTATTGTTGGCTTCATTTCTATGTTAGGAAATGAAATTGGCGGATTATTTGTTGATCCGAAACAGCACTCTAAAGGAATTGGGACTTCATTAATAAATCATATGAAACAATTTCATACCGAATTAGAAGTAGAAGTCTTTGAAAGAAATAAAATAGGCAAACCATTTTATGAAAAACACGGATTTAAAGTCATCAAAGAATATGTTATGAAAGAAACCAGCCAAAAGGTCTTAAGGATGAAAAAAACATTAAGCTTTCAAAAGCTCTAAAAATTCACTTCTTGGGATTTCTCTAGCTCCCAAACTTGCCAAATGATCGTTATAAACTTGACAATCTATAAGTTTGTAATTGTAATTTTGCACCAAATGAATAAACGCTAATTTCGATGTATTACTTACCAAACTAAACATACTTTCGCCACAAAAAACACCATTTCCTAGATCAATTCCGTACAAACCACCTACCAATTCTTGTTTGTTTATAGCAGAGTTAAATTGCCAAACCTCTATTGATTTTACAATTCCCTTTTTATGAAGGTGAATATACGCTTGTTCCATATCATCCGTAATCCAAGTGCCAAAATCGTCATTTCTAAGTATGTGCTTGCAATTAAAAACCACCTCTTCAAAAGCGTTATTTTCTGTAATTGAAAATTGACTCTTTCTGACGATTTGTTTCATCGATTTTGAAACTTTTAAATCCTCTGGAAACAAGACCATTCTTTCTGCTGGACAGTACCAAACAATGGGCTCTTCATCAGAATACCAAGGAAATATTCCACTTTGATACGCCAATACCAACCTCTCTTCAGACAAGTCTCCTCCCAATGCAATAACACCTTCTTCAGATGCTGTTTCTGGTTTTGGAAATTCTATTTTATCGGTAAGCCACATCATATATACAAAAATAAAAAAAGCAACCGAATAGGCTGCTTTTATAAAGTTTATAAGATTTTTTCCTAGAAAGGTAAATCGTCTGGTTCTGCATTAGAAGTTCCAGCTGATGGCTGAAATTGATCAACAGGTGGTAAATCTTGAGGCGCTGCAGCTTGCATAGCTTCAATTCTCCATCCTTGCACAGAGTTAAAATATTTAGCAACTCCTTCTGGGTTGATCCATTCTCTACCTCTTAAGTTGATAGAAACTTTAACATCTTGACCTACAGCATAACTGTTTAATAAATCACATTTATCTTGAACAAACTCGATCATGATCATTTGTGGATACTGCTCGTCAGTTGTAACAACTACTTCTCGTTTTCTAAATCCACTAGCACCAAAAGTTTGTGTCTCGTTAATTAATTTAATTTTTCCAATAACTTCCATATTCTTATCCTATTTAATTAAAAGTACTTTCCAGGCACTTTCTGTATCATTCGTTTTTAAAAACTCTTTGGCAAATGTATGTTTTTTTGTGCTTTCTATCCCAATAAACTGCGGATTGACTTTTGCAAAGTTATCAACATTTTCTTGACTCGGGAATTGCTCAACATTTCCTAGTTTACCTAAATCATTCCCTGTTAAAATAAGGCTATTTCGAATCTCTAATGGAATATTATCTACCCCAATTCCTAAAGTTGATATTGGTTTCGGAATTTCGAAAAAACCTTCTTTAGCTCTAGAATAATAACTACCCCCAGCTCTTGCAACCAAATCAATTTTATGCTGATCAATGGCCCCGTTTTCATCTAAAACTTCTTCATTTATATGCAATTTCACAACTTCACAAACAATTAAATTTCCCGCTCCGCCTTCAGTACCTAAGTGAATTACCTCTGTCACCTTGCATTCAAATTGCACAGGTGATTCTGCCACTCTAAAGGGTTTTACTTTATCAGATTTCAGCATTGTAAAACCAGCTTTATCAAACTCATTTACCCCTTTGGCATATTCTGTACTACTCAAAGACATTTGATGTACAATATCATAATTCACAACATTTATCACCACTTCATTGGTTTCCATTGCGTTTTCTAAGGTATGTTTTGTCGTGTTTCCACGAACTCTTCTCGCTGGAGAAAAAATCATGATTGGCGGATTCGCACTAAACACATTAAAAAAACTAAACGGAGATAAATTAGGGTTTCCTTCGGCATCAATTGTACTTGCAAACGCAATTGGTCTTGGCGCAACAGCACCTAATAAATAACCATGCAATTTACCTGTTGGTATTTCTTTTGGATCAATTGAAATCATTTTTATCATTTATTTGAGATGTAAATATACTATCATTTTATAAAACGGGTTATGTAATAATATAGATTATATTTGTAATACATGAGCTTATTTAAAAATACGGTTTTCACAAAACGAATAGTCATTTTTGTACTCTTCATTATTGTTTCTTTAATCCTTTGGAATACCTATATATTCTTTCAAAAATTCAAGCAAGAAGAGCGAGAAAAAATGGAGATTTTTGCTGCTGCTCAAAAAGAATTAGGAACAAATACAGATTTAGACGCAAGTGTTACACTTCCTTTAAAAATACTAGAAACGAATACTACCATTCCTATCATTCTTGTCAATCAAGACGGAAGTATTAAAGAGTTTCACAACTTAGATTCTGTGAAGTCATTAAATCCTGCTTATGTAGAAAAGCAGTTGGTAAAAATGAAAGCGCAAAATGTGCCAATCAAAATAAGCTATGAAGAAATCACAGAATATGTTTATTACAAAGATTCCGATTTACTAGATAAACTAACCTATTATCCAATTGCCTTAATTTTAATATTGTTACTATTTCTAATGGTAATTTACATGCTTTTCTCTTCGAATAAAATTGCAGAGCAAAATAAATTATGGACCGGAATGGCAAAGGAGACTGCCCATCAAATAGGCACTCCATTAACGTCATTATTGGGGTGGATTGAAATTTTAAAGGCCGAAAATATTGATGAGGGGCATATTTCAGAAATGGAAAAAGACATTGAAAGACTGAATACCATTGCCAATCGTTTTTCTAAAATAGGTTCGGCTCCAGAGTTAAAAAAACACAACATTGTTGCCATTACAAAAGAGGCGTTCAACTATTTACAAAGCAGGAGTTCTAAACATGTTTCGTTCAACTTTAATGTTCATAAAACAGCGATTTACGCAAACATTAATACAGAACTTTTTGGATGGGTTATCGAAAACTTGGTAAAAAATGCTATTGACGCCATGAAAGGAAAAGGAAAATTGCACCTTGACATTTCTGAATCAGATAAATGGATAAAAATAGTAGTAACCGATACTGGAAAAGGGATCAATAAATCACAATTCAAACAAATATTCAAACCTGGCTTTACCACAAAGAAACGTGGTTGGGGATTGGGATTATCTCTTTCTAAACGAATCATAGAAGAATACCATAACGGAAAAATAGCTGTAAAAAAATCTGAACTTAATAAAGGAACTAGTTTTCAGGTTTTGTTACATCGAACTTAAAAATTATTTTCAATTTCTTTAGACAGAGCAACAAATTCTTCGTGCTGCATAGATACTTTTTTAGATGTAAAATTAATATCAGAAACACTATTAATCGGAATTAAATGTACGTGTGCATGTGGCACTTCTAATCCAACAACTGTCATTCCGATTCTATTACATACAATTGTTTTTCCTAATGCTTTTGCTACTTTTCGGGCAAACTGCATTAAACCAGAATACGTTTCTGTATCTAAATCAAATAACTTGTCAACTTCCTTTTTAGGAACCACCAACGTATGTCCTTTTGCGTTTGGATTGATGTCTAAAAACGCATAAAAATGCTCATTTTCAGCTACTTTATATGATGGAATTTCTCCTTTAATAATTTTTGTAAAAATACTGCTCATAATAATTCGATTAAGATCTCTAGGTCAAAGATAAAATTTATAGCTTAAAAAAAGAAATTCGAATGTTATGTGTTCCTCAATAAAAAAAGCTTCATCAAATTGATGAAGCTTTTTACTTATAAGTATAAATTGACTACATTTTCTGCAACCAAGTTTTTACATTTACCTCTTGATCAATGATTCCTTTTAATTCTGAAATAGAAACACGATTTTGCTCCATAGAATCTCTATGTCTAATAGTTACCGTATTGTCTTCTAAAGTTTGATGATCTACAGTAATACAAAACGGAGTTCCGTTTGCATCTTGTCTTCTATAACGTTTTCCGACAGCATCTTTTTCATCGTAAAAAACATTGAAATCCCATTTCAAGTCCTCCAAAATTTTACGCGCAACTTCTGGCAAACCATCTTTCTTTACCAATGGTAAAACGGCAGCTTTAAAAGGAGCTAAAACAGCAGGTAATTTCAAAACAGTTCTCGTTGTTCCGTTTTCTAACTCTTCTTCTTTTAAAGAGTTTGAAAATACGGCTAAGAACATTCTATCTAAACCGATAGAAGTTTCTACAACATAAGGTGTGTAACTTTTATTTTCTTCGTGATCAAAATACTGTAGTTTTTTCCCAGAAAACTCTTCATGCGCTTTTAAATCAAAATCGGTTCTTGAGTGAATTCCTTCTAGTTCTTTAAATCCAAATGGAAATTTAAATTCAATATCTGCCGCTGCATCTGCATAATGCGCTAATTTATCATGATCATGAAAACGATAATTATCAGCTCCCATTCCCAATGACAAATGCCATTTCAAACGTGTTTCTTTCCAAGTAGTATACCATTCTTTTTGAGTTCCTGGCTTTACAAAAAATTGCATTTCCATTTGCTCAAACTCACGCATTCTAAAAATAAATTGTCTTGCTACAATTTCATTTCTAAACGCTTTTCCTGTCTGTGCTATACCAAACGGAATTTTCATTCGACCCGTTTTTTGCACATTCAAAAAATTCACAAAAATTCCTTGAGCCGTTTCTGGGCGTAAATATAAATCCATTGCAGTTTCTGCAGAAGCTCCTAACTTCGTACCAAACATCAAGTTGAATTGCTTTACATCTGTCCAGTTTTTAGAACCAGTTAATGGATCTGCAATTCCCAACTCTTCGATCAATGCTTTTACATCAACCAAATCTTCTTTTTCTAAAGACGATCCCATTCTAGCAAGAATAGAAGTGATTTTTTCTTGATAGCCCACAACTCTACCGTTAGTAGCAACAAATTCTTCTTTATTAAAAGCATCACCAAAACGTTTTTCAGCTTTTTTAACTTCTTTTTCAATTTTCCCTTCAATTTTGGCGCAATAATCTTCAATTAAAACATCAGCTCGGTAACGTTTTTTTGAATCTTTATTATCAATTAAAGGATCGTTAAAAGCATCTACGTGGCCAGAAGCTTTCCAGGTAGTTGGGTGCATTAAAATTGACGCATCAATTCCAACAATGTTTTCGTGCATTTGCACCATTGCTTTCCACCAATATTCTCTTATATTTTTCTTTAACTCAACTCCATTTTGAGCATAATCATACACCGCACTTAAGCCATCATAAATTTCACTAGATTGAAATACATAACCGTACTCTTTTGCATGTGATAGTACCTTTTTAAACTGATCTTCTTGTTTTGCCATAATGACGGCAAAGATAAACGAATCTATAATGGTATCAAGTTTTTTTTAATGGACTTTTTTACAGCGATAAACAAAAGCTGGAGGAAGGTTTAACAGCTCAAAACCTAAAGAAATTTCTTCTTTAAACACGGCTTTTAATCGCTTGTAATAGGTTAAGCTATATTGATACTGAACGAATGTACCATTAGGTTCTAAAGATTCTAATGAACTCTCTAGAATTGAATTCGAAATTTCATTAGGGATAATCGTCAAAGGCAAGCTAGAAACAATATGACAAGCTTTTGAAAAACCCAGTTTTTCTAATTCGGCTTGTATCTCTTCAGCAGATGCTTTTAAAACAATTAACTGAGAGTGTTTTATTTCTGAAAGTTCTTTATAAAAATCATCATTTACTTCAAAACATATTAATTGAGTTTCTGGGTTTATTTTTTTAAGTATTTGATGTGTAATAGCCCCATTACCAGCTCCTAACTCTACAAGAACCTTACATGATGAAAAATCAATTTTATCTAACATTTTTTTAGCCAGAAATCGAGAACTAGGAGCAATAGTTCCTGATGTTTTCATGCTTTTCATTGCTACTTTAAAAAAATCGATTCTCTTACTCAATATGTTGTTTTTTACTATCTTAACAGAAAAAGCTAAGAAAAATGAATTATTTAAAAGATGCCTTTCATTTGTTTTTTCCAAAGTTATGCATTACTTGCAATACAACCTTGTTAATTAACGAGAAATTTATCTGTACACTATGTAGACACGATTTACCTATAATTTGTTACAACAATTATGAAAAAAATAAAATTACTGCTTCGTTTTCAGGCAGAATACCAATAGAGAAGGCAATGTCCTTTTTATTTTACAGAAGAAAAGGAAAAACAAAAACGCTGATTCATCATTTAAAGTATAAGAGTAATCAACAAATAGGTGAGTTCATTGGCGATTGGTTCGGTAGTATTTTGAAAAGTGCAAAACAATTTTCTGACATTGATTTTATAATTCCCGTGCCTTTGCATCCAAAAAAATTAAAATCCCGAGGCTACAATCAACTTACAACATTCGGTTTAACTTTAGCCAAGCAACTTAACACTAGCTATTGTCCATATGTTCTAGTTAGAACTTCGGCGACAAAAACACAAACATTTAAGCAACGTTTTGAACGCTTTAGCAATACAGAAACAAAATTTAGCGTTATTGATTACACCGTTTTTAAAAACAAACACGTTTTGTTAATTGATGATGTAATTACAACGGGAGCCACTTTAGAATCTTGCTGTAAGGAATTGCTAAAAACTGATAATATCAAAATTAGTATTGTAACGATGGCATATACTGAATAAATGACACCTTTTCTTATTTAATGGTCAAATTCAAATCAATTGACACAAATAATTTGTTATTTTGCATCAAAATAAAATGTATTGAAACATCTTGTAAAAATTTTATTCTCCGTTATCACAATAATTCTTTTAACAAGTAATTGTGCTAAAAAAGGCAGACCTGATGGTGGAAAAAAAGACAGCTTAGCTCCATTAATGGTTACTGCAACTCCACCATATAAAAGTATCCATTTCAAAAGCAACAAGATCAAAATTAGTTTTGACGAATACATTACTTTAAAAAACATCACACAACAATTAGTTATTTCTCCTCCACTAAAATACCTACCTACAATAACACCCCAAGGAACACCTAGTAAATCAATTACGATAAAATTATTAGACACTCTAAAACCCAACACTACCTATACCTTTAATTTTGGAAACAGCATTGAGGATAACAATGAAGGGAATAAGCTGCCTCGCTTTAAATATATTTTTTCTACCGGTAGTTATATAGATTCGTTAAAAATACATGGAACTGTAAAGGATGCTTTTGATAAAGAGTTTGAAAAAAACATTAGTGTTTTACTATACAAAGTAGATTCTAGCTATACAGATTCTATCATCTATAAACAGAAACCAAATTATGTTACCAATACTTTAGACTCTTCTTTATTTAACATCACAAATATTCAAAAAGGGAAGTATTTATTGATTGCCCTTAAAGATGTTTCTAACAACTATTTATTCAATCCTAAAGAAGATAAAATTGGGGTCTATAAGCGTTTCATTACTTTACCTAAAGACAGTATTATAGAATCGTCAATTACATTATTTAAAGAAACCCCAATTTTCAATCTGGCAAGACCAAAAGAACTAAGTAAAGGGAAAATTACTTTTGGTTTTGAAGGTGATAAAGAAGGGATGAACATAGAGGTTATTTCAGCTGTACCTACAGATTTTAAAAGCATTTCTAGATTTGAAAAAGGAAAAGACACATTAAACTACTGGCATTCTAAAATAAACAATGACTCTTTAAAGTTTAAAGTTACCGTTAAAAACTTTATTGATACAGTAACGGTATATTTAAGAAGTAAAAAAATTGATTCTTTAAAAATAAATTCCAATGTTACTCAAACCTTACATTTAAAAGACACATTAACGTTGGTAAGTAATAACCCTATAATTGCTATTGACACCAGTAAGGTTATTTTTATTGACAAAGACACCATAAAGATCCCCTACACCAACTTAATTAGCAAAAACAACAATAAAATTCAATTTTTATTTGATAAAAAACACAAAACAAGATACAAATTAACACTTTTACCGCAAGCGTTAACAGACATATTAAAGACTCAAAACGACACGCTTAATTACAACTTTTCTACTAAAGAACCAGATGACTATGGAAGCATTATTTTAAAGGTAAATAATCAATCTAAAAGCCCATTAATTGTTGAATTATTAACTCCGAGTAAATTAACGCTAGTACAACGATATTTCACATCCGAATCTAAAACTCTAAATTTTGATTTATTAGCCCCTGGTAAATATATTATCAGAGTAATTGTTGACAAGAACAACAACGGAAAATGGGATTCTGGAAATTACTTACGCAAACAAGTCCCCGAAAAAGTAATTTATCACACTGATATTTTTGACATCCGTTCTAATTGGCATCTTCAGGACATAAAAATAACAATAAATTAATCGAATTAGAGTTATTGTATTTACCTTCAATTTGATATATTTGTTCACGTTATAAATAATTACTTGAAAAGACCCCTAAAAATATTATTCTTTTTAATAGTAACTCTTTCAGCAAAAGCACAACATTTAACTCATGATGTTGGTGTATTTGCAGGAACGGCTACCATTCAGACTGACTACGGACAAAGAGATGAGTTCTTTAGTAGTTTTGGTAACAGTGCGCTATCATTTAGTTTAGTTCACTATTTACAATTTTTCAACATTGATACTAGGTGGAATTCAGATAATGAAATTGCCAATCATTTAATGATCAAATCTGAGTTTAATTTTTTATCCAAAGAAACTTTTAAACATCACGGAGAATATATAATTGGAAACAATTTACTTGCCCAACAATTAAGAGCAATGTCTGGTACAATTACCATGACGAGTATTGGAATGCAAGCTGAATACTATTTAAAAGACCTTAGAGAATTTATGTTTCCTTATTCTGATATTAAATGGAA
>MAAC01019351.1_pt2 | contig 19939 bp, 21 predicted proteins | sample 1115981 | NCBI WGS metagenome assembly MAAC01 (sample SAMN04961126, study PRJNA320927) | seawater metagenome | isolation source: sample BD02T64 sea water enriched with oil for 64 days | place: USA:Gulf of Mexico | collected 2013-07-27
CGCAATCTCGGCAGCTTCAGTCGCAGCAGCGACCGCCTCTTGGGCAGCTTGGTTCTTGCTGTACCATGTATATCCCCCGACACCTGCAGCAGCGATAACAGCGGCGATAATAATATTTTTGTTCATAGTGAGTCCCCTCAAGTTAATAATTCATGCGATTTCTCGCTCTCCTTTCAGATGTGGGGTGTGAGCGAAAGTAGATTAAGGGGAAATACAGCGTTATACGCTCATTTTTGCCGATGTTATCGTACGTTTCCGGCTTGAATCACCCTGACACAGTGTTTACCTTCGCCATTAAAGAATTATCAGCTATCAAAGGATCAAACCCATAGCCCGCAGACCCCACAATGCCCCGCCACAACGTGAAACTGGCCCCCGAGTAAATGAACGCATTCGGAGCCCGGAAATTCGTCTAATTGGCGCAGAAGGCGAAAATGCTGGTGTAGTAACGCCTGCCCGTGCAATGGAAATGGCCGCAGATGCTGGCCTTGATCTTGTTGAAATCTCCCCAAATGCAGCGCCGCCAGTCTGTAAAATTATGGACTTCGGCAAGTTTAAATACGAACAGCAAAAGCGCGAATCGGAAGCTCGGAAAAAGCAGAAGATCATCGAAATCAAAGAGGTGAAATTCCGTCCCAACACGGATACCAATGATTACGATGTGAAAATGCGCAACGTCTTCAAGTTTCTTGAAAATGGCGACAAAGTGAAGATCTCGCTGCGTTTCCGTGGCCGGGAAATGGCGCACCAAGATCTTGGGCGTAAGCTTTTGGAACGTGTTGCTGAGGACACCAAAGAGACCGGCAAGGTTGAAAACTTCCCGAAAATGGAAGGCCGCCAAATGATCATGCTGATCGGTCCGCTGCCGTCTAACAAGAAGTAAAGCAGGCACAATCAGCCGCTGAAAAACAACAATGCCGGGGGTTTCTCCGGCATTTTTTTTTGCCCGAAAGTGAGGTATATTCGCGAAAGATACGGTATTTCAATATTGGCATCTTATGAGCTAGAAAAGATAATAGCCCCACCCACCTCATCAAGCAAAAAGCTTTGAGTACAGCACACGACCTTTACCAAAAGACCCAGCACGCATCACGTGCCAGGCCCAACGGTTTTCATAGTCGGCGGAAGGTACGAACCGGCGGGAGCCCCCGGTTCGTAGTTTTATCTAAGCGGCCGCTTGTATTGCGCGGCGTGTCATCACCTTGACCAGATGTGCGCGATAAGCCCGCGTACCATGCAGATCTTCAATCATATGACTGTCATCCACGGCCAATTCTTCCAGCGCAGAGGCGCTGAAATCACCAGACAAGGCTTCTTCAGCCTCTGACCACCGGAAAACACCGTCTTCCGATGCACCTGTCACAGCCACACGCACCCCGTCAGCAAATTTCGCGACAAACACCCCAACCAACGCGAAGCGCGATGCGGGTTGTACGAATTTCTGATAGTTGGACACCTCTGGAACCGGCAGATGAACCTCTGTGATGACCTCGCCTTCATCCAGCGCTGTTTCAAACAGCCCCTGAAAGTACTCATCCGCCGCAATTTCGCGCGCATTGGTCACAACCGTGCCCTTCAGCGCCAAAAGCACTGCGGGATAATCGGCAGAGGGATCATTATTGGCAAGACTGCCACCAATAGTCCCCCGGTTGCGCACGGCTGGATCTCCAATATTTCCAGCGACCTCAGATAGCACCGCAAAGTTGCCATCCCCGGTTTCCACAGCAACATGCGCATGTGTCACGCCCGCACCGATCCGCCAAGAATCCCCATCAAGCCCGATGTGTTTCAGGCTATCAATACCAGACAGGCTGACCAGTTTTTCTGGTGCCGCAAGCCGTTGTTTTAGCGTTGGAATAAGCGTCTGCCCACCGGACAGCGCCATATTATCTCCGCCAGCAAGCGCGGCCACGGCCGCCTCCACGGTGGAGGGCTTTTCTATGTCAAATTCATACATCTTCCGTCCTCCTCAGGATTCGTTCATCGCCGACCAGACGCGCGACGGCGACAGCGGCATATCGATATGAGTGATGTTGTCATGACCCGCACGTTGCAAGGCGTCAACCACCGCATTGACCACTGCAGGTGGTGACCCAATAGCACCGGCCTCACCGCACCCTTTCACACCCAATGGGTTATGGGTACATGGGGTCTGACAGGAATGATCCACGGTGTAAAACGGCACATCATCGGCACGCGGCATTGCGTAATCCATATAGCTGCCTGAAATCAGCTGACCATCAGAATCATAGGCCGCATGCTCAAGCAGAGCCTGGCCGATACCTTGGCCAATCCCACCGTGCACCTGACCATCCACGATCATTGGGTTCACGATATTGCCAAAGTCATCGGCCGCCGCAAAGGATGCGATTGTGACCTTGCCAGTGTCGGGGTCAACTTCGACTTCACAAGCATAAGCGCCCGACGGATATGTAAAGTTCGCCGGATCATAGAATGCGGTTTCTTCAAGCCCTGGTTCGATATCCTCAAGCGGATAGTTATGTGGCACATAGGCCGCCAAGGTCACATCGCCCCAAGCAACTTTTTTGTCAGTGCCCGCAACAGAGAATTCACCATTGGCGAGTTCAATATCACCATCTGCAGCTTCCATCAGATGGGCTGCGATCTTCTTGGCCTTATTGATGATTTTCTCAGTAGCTCTCACCATAGCAGAGCCACCAACAGCCAAGGATCTTGACCCATAAGTCCCCATACCCATTGGCACTTTTGCAGTGTCACCGTGCACGATTTCCACCATACTTGGATCAATGCCGATCATATCAGCAACCACCTGCGGGAAAGCCGTTTCATGGCCCTGGCCATGGGAATGACTGCCTGTCATCACCACAAGCCCGCCGGTCGCGTTGACCCGCACGGTCGCACTTTCGTACAGCCCTGCACGTGCGCCCAACTGCCCAACGAGGTTACTTGGCGCAATGCCGCAGGCCTCAATATAGCAGTTCACACCAAGACCACGCAGCAGACCTTTCTCAGCAGAGGCTTCACGACGCGTCTCAAATCCAGCAAGATCGGCAATGTCTTCAAGTTTCGCCATCGTCGCTTCATAATCGCCGGTGTCATATTCCACAGCAACTGGCGTGGCATAGGGGAATTCCGTGATGAAGTTCTTACGCCGTAATGCAATTGGGTCGATCCCCATTTCACGCGCAGCTTTGTCCACAACACGTTCCAATTGGAAGGTTGCTTCGGGCCGTCCGGCCCCACGATAAGCATCAACGGGAACTGTATTGGTAAACACGGCCTTAACGTTCACATAGATCAGCGGCGTTTTGTAATTGCCTGCCATCAATGTGCCATGCAACCAAGTCGGAACAGAAGGCGCGAAAGTTGACAGATACGCACCCATATTGGCATGGGTATCTGTGCGCAGAGCCAAGAAATTACCGTCCTTATCCAACGCCAGTTCGATTTTGGTCACGTGATCACGCCCATGAGCATCAGAAACAAACGCCTCGCTGCGGCTCGAGGTCCATTTCACAGGCCGATCACAGGCTTTGGCGGCGAAGGTACAAAAAGCTTCTTCCGCATAATGGAAGATTTTCGTCCCAAATCCGCCACCCACATCGGGTGAGATAACGCGTAATTTATGTTCTGGAATACCCAGCACAAAAGCGCCCATCAGCAGCCGGATCACATGTGGGTTTTGGCTGGTCGTATACAGCGTGTGATCGCCCGTGCCAGAGTTAAAATCCCCGACAGCGACACGCGGCTCCATTGGATTAGCGATCAGGCGATTATTGACCAGTTCCAGCGTGGTGACGTGATGCGCGCCCTTAATTGCCGCATCAACAGTATCGCGGTTTTCCTCAACAAAACCCCAGTCATAACAAAGGTTTGATGTCAGATCATCATGCACCTTCGTGCTGCCATCTTTCAACGCATCCTTCATGTCGATGACTGCGGGCAATTCCTCAATATCAACCTCAATCGCCTCGACTGCATTGCGTGCCTGCTCCAGCGTATCGGCCACAACAGCAGCAATCGGATCGCCCACATGGCGCACTTTTCCTTGGGCGAGAACCGGATGTGCGGGTTCCTGCATGACTTCACCAAAGCGGTCTGTGATCTGCCAGCCGCAAGGAATTGATCCCACATCGGCAAAATCGGCACCGGTGAATACTTTCACCACACCATCCATCGCACTGGCAGCATTGGTATCAACTGAGTTCAGTCGGCCATGCGCCACTTCCGAGCGCAGAAAATAGACATATGCCTGCCCCCGCATATTAATATCATCTGTATAATTCCCGGTTCCCTTGAGAAACCGCACGTCTTCGCGACGTTTATTGGCAGCACCTATACCGCCTTCGACTGCACCATCTGCTGGCATCTTAAATCCTCCCTTTGGCTGCGCAGGCTCCTCCTCCCACGCTGGCCGGAAAATCATGAAACGCCCCCTCCTCGGGGCGTCAGGTGATTTATTTAGCGCATTATTCTGCGGCGATCTCGCTCACATCCTGCCCCGAAGCCGCCATGATCGCTTTCACGATATTGTGGTACCCCGTGCAGCGGCAAATATTGCCTTCCAGATATTCACGCACCTCCGTCTCGGTCGGTTTAGCGTTCTCAGACAAAAGCGCGGCCGTAGACATCACCATGCCAGGCGTGCAAAATCCACACTGCAACCCATGATGATCTTGGAATGCTTGTTGAATGACGGATAAAGATCCATCTGCCTCTGCCATGCCTTCAATCGTGGTGACATCCGCCCCTGCCGCTTCTTCAGCAAACATCGTGCAGGACTTCACCGCCTCACCATTCACATGCACAACGCAAGCTCCGCATTGGCTCGTATCACATCCCACATGCGTGCCGGTCAGCTTCAGTTCTTCGCGTAAAAAATGCGACAATAATGTGCGCCCTTCGGCGTCCCCGGAAACAGCCTTGCCGTTTACCGTCATTTCTACCTTGGTCATAAAATTCCTCCCTTGGTCGAGCGCAAGTTAAGCATGCAACCTATGTCTTGAGAACCCCCTTTGACCACCTGATCAGTTTTTCGCCACCTTGCGCCTTTTTAACATTTTGGTTCTATAAATATCTCGGGGGTCGAGGGCTGGCCCCCGCTGCATCGCAGTGGGAAGCTAATCAGCCCGTAAAACCTGCACCAACTCCGCCATCACAGAGACCGCTATCTCAGCCGGGCTTTTCGCCCCAATATTAAGGCCAATTGGGCCGTGAATACGTCCAATTTCATCTTCTGAAAATCCGTTTTCCCGCAATCGATCTGCCCGCTTGGCATGGGTCCGCTTAGATCCCAAACAACCTATATAAAACACTTCTGTTCGCAACGCGGCTTCTATCGCCGGGTCATCCAATTTCGCATCATGTGTCAATGTTACCAGCGCCGTACGAGCATCTGGCTTCAATGCCGCCATGGCCTCATCCGGCCAATCGTCATTGACGATGCACCCCGGAAAACGCGCTTCGGAGCCAAACACAGGGCGGGGATCAATCAGCGTCACGTCAAACCCCGTGGCCAAAGCCATGGGCACCAGATGCTGAGCGATATGCACAGCCCCCGTCACGATCAATCGCAAGGGCGGTTGATGTAATGCCAAAAAGCACTCCCCCAACACACCCGATTTCCGATCTTGCCAATATGGTGCAGTTGTAACCGGCGCGACATGGGTTAGCAGGTGAGAACCCGTCACGAGATTCACCTCTGATCCGACAATGCGCCGTGCTGCGCGCGCCTCCACAAGCTCACGCAATTTTGCAGATGTTAGCCCATCATCCGAGTCCACCACAGGCTCCACAAGCACCCGGATTTGCCCACCGCAAGCCAAGCCGACTTCAAAAGCGTTTTCATCCGACACCCCAAAGGTCAAAACCCGGTGTTTGCCATCCGCAATCGCATCCTGTGCTTCAAGGATCACAGCGCCTTCAACGCAACCGCCAGATACTGACCCCGCCATTTCACCCGCGGCCGAAATCGCAAGCTGGCTACCGACAGGCCGCGGCGCAGATCCCCAAGTTTCCACGACCGTCGCCAATGCGGCACCCTGCCCGGCTTCGAGATAGGCCAAAGCCGCTTCGGGGATTGCATCTATGTCTTGGGTTTGGATCATGGCGGTTCTCCTTGCGGTCACTATGGAAAACCCAAGCGCGAAAGACCAGCGCCCTGGCACGCAAAATACAAAAACCCACGAAGGCATTCCTTCGTGGGTTTTCATTTTCACACTGTCATTCGCTTATTCAGCGGGCACTGCAGAGGTTTTTTGCACAAACCGTTCGGGCAACATGAAAGCCACGATGATAAATACCGCGCCCAGCGCAATCCCCAAAACGTCACCAGGGATCATTGTTAACCCCTCATATTTCGCCCCAGGAACCGTCCCAAGGGTCACTTTACCACCGCCGATTGCGCCCAAAAGACCAGCAGTCTTTGTCGCCGGATACGTCGCCATATAAGCTGCGGCGCCCAAAAGGCCACCACCGATAAATGCCCAAGCATCTTTGCGCCCGGCAGCAGCGCCAACAAGGCTTGTCCCCGGGCAAAAACCCGACACAGCCCAACCAAGCCCCAGCAGAATACCACCAATGAAAACCCCAATATAGGCGGATTTTACGGACATATGCGCAACATCAACAAGGCCCAACATCTGGCCGCCAAACATCAGAACCGATCCGGTGCCAATGGCCAACAAAATGGTTTTCGCAAGATGTAGGTTGGTGAGGTTTAGCATTTTGCCGATCAAAGTCGGATTGGCAGCACCTGTACGATCAAGAACGACACCAAAGGCCCCTCCGATGATCAAAGCAAGAAGAATAGATGTCATGGCTTATGCCTCCTTCCGGAAAAGTATCATGGCTGTTGGAATTGCAGCCGCAAATGCACCTGCTGTGAAAACATAGGCCGACAGCGCAGTTTGCATCATACCGCTCATCATATGGCCCGAGGTACAGCCCCCAGCCAAACGCGCGCCATAAAGCACAATGAAGCCCGCACCAAACGCCACCAAATAACGTTTCATCGCGCTGTCACCAAAGTTTGCGCGCCAAATCGCGGGCATGGTCCGTTCCTTTGTGCCGATACCACCACGTGCAAAAGCTGAAACTGCCCCACCGATCACCATGGCGATTGCGAACACAAAACTGTAATTCAAAGCGTTGGCGATATTTTTCGCGTATTTCCCACCGGATTTCGCAAGGTAGGCGTTGGTCGATGTGTAACTGCCATCATCCAATTGCGTAACCACCGATGGGTCTGCCGCGTTCCATAAGATCCCGTCTAGGATCACAAATTGCGTCGACACGCCGATGGGTTTCACCAAAAGCACCGCGAGGAAGAACACAAAGCCCAGCGCAAGGCCCCCTATTTTCCAATTCAGGGTCATATCTGACCTCCTTCTTATTGTCCTGAACCAATGTGCGACTCGATTGCACACATTGGTTTTCAAGACTCAGATAGAAGGTTAACGGCAGCTCATCAGTGACATTGTCACCCAACAGTCACGCGCGCCTGAAAACAATTATTACGCGATGATCGCACATCGGCAAATGCCACGCCTTCACGTGATAAAACCTCTTGTAAATAGGTCTCCATCTCAGCCTGCGGGATAATGCGCCCTGTACCGTATAGAATGCGGTGGTCCGCCGTGTATCCCTTCACCAGATAATCCGCGCTGTTTCTAAGTATCGGAGGCAGGCCTTTGCCACTCCAGGCCGTACAATCATCTGCGCAGAAGAACACGGGGCCAGTTTCGGCATAGGGTTGCAATTCCGGGAAGGGGCGCGCGGCGGCGATCAGCATTTCATCGCCCTCAGGTATCTCACACAAGCAAGACCGGCACGGGTTTCCCTGCCCGTCGGAAATTGCGCGCTCTGCTGGCTGACCGTTGTCATCCGGCCCGCCTTCACGCAAGGATTTTAGCCAGATCTGATCATATGGGTGGGTTTGTATATGCATCGTGCTCTCCGTTTTTCGTTTGAAATACAGATTACATTTCCAGTATCTCCCGCCGACCCGAAAGATGCGCATTTACTTGGCGTTTTGTACATCCGCCATCAGGCGCGCTTTTTCGCCCCCATCCTCAACACTTGAAAGCGCGGCAATAAGCCCTTCAAAGGATGCAATATTATGACCAGCCCGAAAACTATCCACATGGGGCAAGATCGCACGAATACCTTGGGCTTTGGCCGCAAACCCGTCCCAACGCAGCAAAGGATTGAGCCAAATCAGGCGACGTGCAGATAGGTTCAGACGCTGCATTTCTTTGGCCAGTTCAACAGGATTGCCACGATCAAGCCCATCCGTAATCAAAAGAACAACTGCCCCACGTCCCAGTAGGCGTCGCGCCCAGAGCTTGTTGAAATCACGCAGACAATCGCCAATGCGCGTACCGCCTTCCCAATCCTGCGCCTCAGCCCCTGCAAGCATCAGCGCCTGATCCACATCGCGCGCGCGCATATGGCGGGTAATATTGGTCAGACGTGTGCCAAAGGTCAGGCAATGGGCATTGATCCTTTCGGCCCCCGGCCGGTTCGAAATCGCATGAACAAACTGTAAAACAGCACGCGAATAGGGGGCCATAGAACCTGAGATATCACATAACACCACCAGATCAGGCAGTCGGGTTTTGCGTTTCTTCTTCGCAAGGGTTCCAATATCGCCGCCTTGGCGCAAGGCGACACGCATGGTCGCACGCCAATCCGCAATATCACCACGAGGGTTCGCGCCCATTCGCCGCGACGTCAGAGGCTTCAACGGCAAGCGCATCGTAGAAATCAACCGTTTCGCCTGTGCCATCTCACTTGCCGACATTTGCTCAAAATCAAGGGTTTTCAGGCGTTCACGATCCGTCATGGTCAGGGTCGCGTCAAATTCCACCTCAGTGCCGGATTCTTCAGTCTCCGGCGTTTCGCGATTGACCCCATCTAGCAAACCTTCGGCAGCACGCTTTTCTGCTGGTTTCGCTGCGCGTTCTTCCTGCACCCCGCGCACCGACGGCAAAAGCATCGCCATCATATGTTCCACATAGCGCGGATCACGCCAAAACAAACGGAAACATTGTGCAAACAACACGCGTTCCTCAGGCCGCGTGACAAAACAGCAGTGCAACGCCCAGTAAAAATCTTGGCGCGACATAAAACCCACAGCCTGTATCGCCTCGACCGCGCGCATCACAGCCCCCGGCCCCACACGCAATCCCGCCGCCCGCAAAGCCCGCACAAACCAGGTGATATTTTCAACCAACCGCGGATTTTCCGGCAGCGTAAGCGGGGCAGAAGTACTCAAGAGTTTATTCTTCTAGGGTAGCTCATTCCCCGGCCTCTTTCCGAGCTTCATCTAGAATCCGTGCTGTCTCGGATCCTTGCAGGCGTGTAATGTCGTCTTGGTATTTCAAGATTGCGCCAAGCGTGTCGGCAATCACATCGGGGCTAAGTGACACCACGTCCAGCGCCAATAAGCATTTCGCCCAGTCAATGGTTTCCGCCACCCCAGGTTTTTTGAACAGATCTTCTGTGCGCAGGGTCTGCACAAAACGAACAATTTCGCGTGACAGGTCTGCGGCGGCTTCCGGAACGCGGGCATTCAGAACGGCCAATTCGCGATCGAAATCCGGGTAATCCACCCAGTGATACAAGCAACGCCGCTTCAGCGCATCATGTACTTCACGCGTACGGTTTGAGGTTAGGATTACAATCGGTGGTTCTGGCGCTTTGATTGTGCCAAGTTCCGGCACTGTCACCTGAAAATCGGATAATGCTTCCAGCAAAAAAGCTTCAAACGGCGCGTCTGTGCGATCCAACTCGTCAATCAGCAAAACAGGTGCGCCGCCTGCTTGTGGGCTCATGGCTTCCAACAGGGCACGCTTCATCAGGTATTTCTCGGAAAACAACTCGCTCTCAAGCGCATCACGTTCCATCCCGCCCGATGCTTCCGCCGTACGGATCGCCACCATCTGGGCTGCAAAATTCCACTCATAGACCGCCGACGCCGCATCAAGCCCCTCATAACACTGCAATCTGATCAGCTTACGGCCCAACGCCGATGCAATGGCTTTGGCAATTTCAGTTTTACCAACCCCCGCCTCACCTTCCAAAAACAAAGGCCGCCCCAATTTCAGCGACAGAAGTGCGACAATCCCCAAGGCGCGATCACAGACATACCCTTCATGTGCGAGCATCTCCTGCAAAGCCTGTACATTTTCGGGCAGGTTTACCAAATTGGGCTGTAAAGCATTCGGTTGGCTCAGAGGCATGATCAAATCCTTAATATATTCAATCACATTGCTGCATGAGCTTCATATTTCGTCAAGGGCGCAAGACCGATTTACCGAAACAAATCTATGCCGCACTCTAAGAACGAGAAAGCCCCGCAAAATTGCGAGGCCTTTTCCGTCGTGTGGAGCGCTTTGTCAAAACAGCCTATCCGGCTGCTGACGAATATTAAATGTAGTAACGGCCAACAAAGACTGCACGTGCGATATCTTCGCGTCTGATGCCGATGTCAGCCAATTCTTGGTCAGACTTGTTTTCCAGATTACGCACGGTGCGCATGCGAGAAGCACCCTCGGTGATTGCCATCAGGAATGTGCCAATTTTGCGCAGAGCGTTGGCGAAGAAAGTGGCCGCTGGGCGGCTGGATGCGATTGCGTATGCCATGTCAAATGTCCTGTTCGGTGTCCGTTCGTTCCAATGATATATAGAGTAGGACACTTGGCATGAGCACCACCGCTTTTCGCAAAGCCGCTGTGCATCTGGCGCATGGCCCGTTTCCTATGCGTTAACGCCAGCAAGTCACTGGTGTTGGGGCAGCAGATTGTGTATGTCGCGGGTATGACCGACTCTCTTATTATCCGCCGCCCCGATGATTGGCACCTGCATCTGCGTGACGGCAGCATGTTGAAGGCCGTTCTGCCCGAAACCACACGCGATTTTGGCCGAGCCATCATCATGCCCAATCTGATCCCGCCTGTTGTTACAGGTGCTCAGGCCACGGCCTATCGCGATCGCATTCTTGCGGCCTTGCCTGAGGGTGCAGACTTCACACCACTCATGACCCTGTATCTGACTGAGGAAAGCGATCCTGCGGATATTCGCGCGGCTTTCGAAAGCGGTCTGATTTCTGCGGTGAAGCTATACCCAGCTGGTGCAACGACAAATTCAAACTCCGGTGTTGCGAATTTCGACAATGTTCGCGCCTGTTTGGAAATGATGGCTGAGGTTGGTCTGCCCCTATGTGTGCATGGTGAAGTCACCGATGCGGACATCGACATTTTTGACCGTGAAGCCGTGTTCATCGACCGCGTGCTTGACCCGATCCGCCGCGCGACCCCCGGCCTGCGCGTTGTGATGGAACATATCACCACCAAAGATGGCGTCGATTATGTTGGCAGCCAAGATGACATGGGCGCGACGATCACCACCCATCACCTGATCATCAACCGCAACCATATCTTGGTCGGCGGAATCAAACCACATTACTATTGCCTACCTGTCGCCAAACGCGAGAGCCATCGCCTTGCTCTGCGAGCCGCTGCAACTTCTGGCAATGGAAAATACTTCCTTGGCACCGACAGCGCGCCACATACCGATGAGAATAAAGAAAGCGCCTGTGGCTGTGCTGGTTGCTTCACAGCGACCAACACCATGCCCTTGCTGGCCCATGTGTTTGAAGAAGACAACGCTTTGGATCAGCTTGAAAAATTTGCATCGCTCAATGGTCCGGCCTTCTACCGCATGGTCCCGAATGAGGCGACAATGACCCTGACAAAGGGTAGCGTAAACACCTTCCCAACACATATCGAAACCACTGACGGCCCGGTCACTGTGTTTGACCCCGGCTTCCCTGTACACTGGCACGCGAGCGCATCATGATCCCTACAAGTTACCCTGACAAAGCCACCATCGCACAAATGACCGCAAAAATGCTGCTGGACATTGAAGCGGTGCATTTCAACGCGCGCGAGCCTTTCACCCTAGCCTCCGGTCTGCCCAGCCCGACCTATATCGACTGCCGCAAGCTGATTTCCTTCCCACGTATTCGTTCCACGTTGATGGATTTTCTGACCTGCACCGTGATGCGTGACGCGGGCCTAGAAAACTATGACAACATCGCCGGTGGCGAAACAGCGGGCATTCCCTTTGCAGCACTTGTGGCAGAACGTATGGCTCTGCCGATGACATATGTACGCAAAAAACCAAAGGGTTACGGTCGAAACGCCCGGATCGAAGGCGCGATGTCTGAAGGCCAACGCGTGCTTCTGGTCGAAGATCTGACCACCGATGGCGGATCCAAGCTGTCCTTTGTAGATGCGATCCGCGACACGGGCGCGACCTGTGACCGTACCGCTGTGATCTTCTATTATGGCATCTTCCCAGAGACTGAGAAAACTCTGTCAGATCACGGTGTAGCCTTAAGCCATCTCTGCACCTGGCATGATGTTTTAAAAGTTGCACGTGATGAGAAGCGCTTTGACGAGGAAACCCTCACCGAGGTCGAAAGTTTCCTAACGGATCCACGCGCATGGCAAACCGCACGCGGTTGATCTGGTGCCGCCTAGGCGACGAATTATAATAATTTTGTCGCCTAGGTTTTGAAGAACACCCAAAATATAGCAAAAAATGTGCAATTTGCACCAAGATGCGGTAGGGTAATACTTATCCACAGGAATATACAATTTGCCTGATGGTTTCCCTCGTGCAAAAAAGACGTCCGTGAGGCAGAGAGACATTATGAACGAATTCGCACGCATTGGCGCGACCGCGCCTGATTTGGAAGCGCAGACACAGGAAATCATGCCTCATAACATTGAGGCTGAGCAGCAACTTCTGGGTGCGCTTCTGACTAATAATGATGTCTATGACCGTGTGGCCTCTATCCTGCAGCCCTCGCATTTCTTTGATCCAGTGCATGGCCGCATTTATGAAACCGCTGAGGCACGCATCCGTAAGAATGCCATTGCCTCTCCCGTCACGCTGAAGGCCTTTCTTGAAAAAGACGACGGCCTCGCGGAACTAGGCGGGCCTGCATATTTGGTGAACCTCGCTGGGGCCTCGATTTCGGCTTTTGCAGCACGCGATTACGCCCAGCTGATCTATGATCTCGCGATCCGGCGCGAATTGATCAGTATTGGCCGCAATATCGCAGACAAAGCCGCCACTGTGGATGTCGACAGCGAACCATCTGAACAGATCGTCGAAGCCGAACAGACGCTTTATTCACTTTCAGAGCAGGGCCAAACCGACAGCGGATTTCAATCATTTCTATCTGCGGTGACCGAAGCCGTGAATTCCGCCAATGCCGCCTATCAGCGTGGCGGCGGCCTTGCGGGTATCTCTACCGGGTTGATTGATCTCGATAAAAAGCTGGGTGGCTTGCACCCGTCTGACCTTCTAATCCTCGCGGGCCGTCCTTCTATGGGGAAGACTTCGCTTGCGACCAACATCGCTTATAATGTCGCTAAAGCTTACAAAAAAGGCAAGCTGACCGATGGTTCCATTGGTGCGGTAGAGGGCGGCGTTGTCGGCTTTTACAGCCTTGAGATGTCGTCAGAACAACTGGCCGCGCGTATTCTGTCGGAAGCGTCCGAAGTCCCCAGTCAGCAAATTCGCCGCGGTGATATGACCGAAGAAGAATTCCGCCGTTTCGTCGATGCCGCCAAGGAACTCGAAGCTTGCCCGTTGTTCATTGATGATACGCCTGCCCTGCCGATTTCCCAACTTGCTGCGCGTGCGCGCCGCTTGAAACGCACCCATGGGCTTGACCTGCTGGTCATCGACTACTTGCAGCTTTGTCGTGGTACCGCCGAAAACCGAGTGAACGAGATTTCCGAGATCACCATGGGCATGAAGGCGATCGCCAAAGAATTGAACATCCCAGTGATCGCCCTATCACAGCTGTCACGTCAGGTAGAAAACCGCGAAGATAAGCGTCCTCAACTGTCAGACCTTCGCGAATCCGGCTCAATCGAGCAAGATGCCGACGTTGTGATGTTCGTGTATCGTGGCGAATATTATAAAGAACGTGAGAAACCGAACGATCACGAGCTTGATAAAATCGCCGAATGGCAGGCCGAAATGGAAGAACTGCACGGCAAGGCCGACGTCATCATCGGCAAGCAACGTCACGGTCCAATTGGCGATGTACAATTGTCATTTGAAGGTCAGTTCACGCGCTTTGGCAACCTTGTGAAGCCTTGGCAAAATGACAATGAAGATCAGGGTTACTGATCCGTGCAATCATCTCTCGCATATCTGGTGGTGATTGAACGGCACTACGGCCACCGCCGGAAGCGCTTTGAAGGATAGCTATGGGGCATCACTGCCCCTGACACCTTCCTGACCAATCAAAGCGAAAGACCTGAAATGACTGAATTTTCCGAAATTCCGGTGATTGATATTACCGGGTTAACCGATGCGCCGTCCGACAACCTGATCACGCAATTCCGTAACGCTTATGGCGAAACTGGATTTGGCTATATCACCGGCCACGGCATCGATCCGGCACTGATCGACGCCGTCTTCGCAGCATCCGCCAGCTTCCACGATCTTTCGATGGAACAAAAGCAAGCCCTCGCCCTGAACGCACAACATCGAGGTTATATTGCGATCAACACCTCAACGGATGTGAATTCTGCCCATGCAGAGATCACAAAACCCAACCAATCTGCCAGTCTCATGATGTTGCGTGAAGACGAGGTACATGATCCAGAGGTCTATCTGTCCGGCCCTAATCAATGGCCCGACTTGCCTGAATTTCGTGATCTGATGTTGCGATATATGGCTGAAATGTCGGACCTTGGGCGGCGCCTCATGCGCCTCGCGGTTCTGGCCGCTGGTGGTGACCCTGTTCCCGTATTGCGTGACGGTTTCACCACCCCTACCACTTGGTTACGTCTGTTGCATTACCCACCAACCCCGCCCAAATCCGCCGAAGATCTTTACGGCTCTGCCCCGCATAATGATTTTGGTTGTCTGACCCTGCTGGCCCAAGATGGTGTCGGCGGATTGCAGGTTAAAACACCGGCGGGCAATTGGGTGGATGCGCCCAAGATTGACGGCAGTTTCGTGGTCAATGTCGGCGATATGTTACATCGGATGAGCAACGGACGTCTGCTTTCAACGCCACACCGAGTGATCAACAGATCTGGGCGTGAACGCTATTCTGTGCCCTTTTTCTTTGATCCAAACGTCAACTATGGCATCGCCCCGCTGCCCGGCACGGGCGAAGCCAAATATGACACGCAAAGCTTTGGCAACTTCCTACGTGGCGAATTGGAGGCCGGGTATGACGCGCATAAAGGCCAAAAAGACGTATAAAAGTAGCAAACCTCGGCCCGCGAAACCAATCGCGGGCCTTTCTTCTTGACCCGCGCGCCAAGACTGGCAAAACAGCGTTATGGGCACTGGAATTCTTACAATTGACCTCAACGCGCTGGCGAATAACTGGCAGGCGCTGGATAGGATGAGCAACCCCGCGGTGGAAACCGCAGCGGTGGTAAAAGCAGATGGCTATGGGCTAGGCGCAGGCGTCGTTGCCAAGCACCTGATGCGCGAGGGCGTGAACAAATTCTTTGTTGCCGCCACCGAAGAAGGCGCTGCACTGCGCGCACAGATTGGCGACACATCCGAGATCTACGTTCTGTCGGGCCATATGGTCGGGGATACCGATATGATCCGCGATGCGCGTCTGGTGCCGATGCTGAATTCACGCGAACAGATCACGCGCCATTTTGACACCCTGCCCACGACCCCATTTGGTGTGCAGTTAGACAGCGGCATGAACCGTCTTGGGTTAGAACCCGCGGATTGGGCCGATGTGAAAGAAGCCGTTCTCGCCCGTAAGCCTGCTCTATTGATGAGTCATCTCGCCTGTGCAGATGTCCCCCAAGATCCAATGAACACACAGCAACTTGCCTGTTTTCGCGACATGACTGATGGCCTTAATGTGCCGCGATCACTTGCAGCAACTGGCGGGATTCTACTGGGCCCCGATTACCACTTTGATTTGGTCCGGCCAGGCGTTGGTCTCTACGGTGGATTCCCATTTTTAGACGCCATTTCTGTTGTCCATTTGGCGCTTCCTGTTATCCAAATTCGCGACGTAGAACGTGGTGAACATGTTGGATATGCCAACGGATGGCGTGCAGAGAAACCCTCAAAGATCGCCACCTTGGCCGCCGGATACGCTGATGGATTGATCCGCGCCATGGGAAACACCGCCACTCAAGTTTTCGCGGGGGAAACCCCTTGTGAGGTTCTGGGCCGCGTGTCGATGGATATGTTGACTGTGGATGTCAGCCACCTAACAGATACGCCGGAATACCTTGATATTCTGTGCAAAAATCAAACTGTGGATCAACTGGCGGATCAAGCTGGTACCATTGGATATGAAATTCTGACCAGCCTTGGCGCGCGTTATCAACGTCACCTGAAAGGAGATACCGCATGAGCCCTTTGACTGCTCTCGCTGCAATCGGCCGCACTGCTTTGGGCGTTTTGGCCGCACTTGGCAGGTTAACGCTTTTTGTGACAGAGACATTAAGCCACCTCTTCCGGCCGCCTTTTTACCTGAAGGAATTGCGCGACGCATTTATTTCAATCGGCTTCTTCTCTTTGCCGGTTATTGGCCTCACCGCATTTTTCACCGGTGGCGCTTTGGCGTTGCAAATCTATTCCGGTGGCGCACGCTTCAACGCCGAAGCCGTCGTGCCCCAAATCGTTGCCATCGGAATGGTCCGCGAACTTGGCCCTGTGCTTGCAGGCTTGATGATTGCGGCTCGGGTGACGTCTTCTATTGCCGCTGAAATAGCTACCATGAAGGTGACAGAACAGATCGACGCCTTGGTTACACTATCTACCAACCCTATGAAATACCTGACGCTTCCCCGCGTTTTGGCCGCAACGATTGCCGGGCCTTTGCTGGTGGGCGTGGCCGACATCATCGGAATTTTTGGCGGCTATACGGTTGGCACAAGCCGCTTAGGTTTCAACGCTGCGACCTATCTGCAAAACACTGTTGATTTCATCCAATTCGCTGACGTGGCTTCATCTCTGGTTAAGGGCGCTGCCTTTGGCTTTATCGCCGCGGTAATGGGTTGTTATTACGGCATGAATTCCGGGCGTGGTGCCCAAGGCGTTGGCCGTGCAACCAAACTGTCTGTGGTCACGGCCGCAGTATCGATTCTTGCAACAAACTATCTACTAACGGAGCTGTTTTTCACATCATGATAAAGCTCGATAACGTATATAAATCATTTGGAAATAACCACGTATTACGTGGTATTGATCTTGAAATTCCCAGTGGCGAAAGCATGGTTGTGATCGGCGGTTCTGGCACCGGAAAATCCGTGATGCTAAAATCTGTGCTGGGTCTTGTGACACCTGACGCAGGGATAATCACGCTAGATGACCAGAATGTTGCCACCGCCGAACGTGACGCGTTCCTTGCACGCTTTGGCATGTTATTTCAGGGCGGCGCGCTGTTTGACAGCCTATCCATTTGGGAAAACGTCGCCTTCCGCCTGCTGCGTGGTAGTCTAAAGCGCCCCAAAGCGGAAGCGCGTGAGATCGCGATTGAAAAGCTGCGCCGTGTTGGTCTGAAGTCTGAGGTCGCTGACTTATTCCCGTCTGAGCTGTCCGGCGGGATGCAGAAACGTGTGGGCCTTGCCCGCGCAATTGCCGCAGAACCCGAGATCATCTTTTTCGATGAACCGACCACTGGCCTTGATCCGATCATGTCCGGCGTGATCAACGAACTGATCCGTGAGATCGTTGAGGAAATGGGCGCAACGGCCATGACAATCACCCATGACATGACCTCTGTCCGCGCCATCGCCGATAAGGTCGCCATGCTGCATGAGGGCGTCATCCAATGGACCGGCCCCGTGTCTAAAATGGACAACTGCGGTGATCCCTATGTCGAACAATTCATCCGTGGACGTGCAGAGGGGCCGATTGAGGCGGTACGATGACTTCGCTGAAGTTGCTAAACCTCTCCCTCCTGATCCTCTTCCCGCTCGCCTGGTTCGCGCCGCTTTTACGCGCGGGGCTTCTCCCCCTATTTGGACTGTCGGAAATCACCGTGGTCTCTGGCCTGCAAAGCCTGTGGGAGGGCGACGTGATCCTCGCATTGCTGGTCACTTTCTTCGCAATATTCGCGCCCTATCTGAAAACCATCGGCCTTGCGCTGATCCACTTCGGCTTATTGCGGCGCAAGGTTTTGCCCGTGCTGAACATCATGGGCAAACTGGCGATGGCGGATGTCTTCCTGATCGCGCTTTATATCGTGATCATCAAGGGCATTGGCGTTGGAAAAGTTGAAACCGCTTGGGGGCTGTATCTGTTTACGGGCTGCATTCTGGTATCCCTTGTAATTTCCTTCCTGACTGAAAAGAAAAAGGCGCCCAAATAGGACGCCTTTTAAAGTCATAAACCTGTCAGATCAGAAACGGAAGTCAATCCCTGCCTGAACGGATTTGCGGATTGCGTCGCCACCAAGGCCACCAACTTCTCCTTTAAAATAGACGCTCGAACCATTGCTAAGCGCATAGTCAAAGCCAACATTCACCGAAGCCGTAAATCCGCTGTCGCCATAGTGATTGGCAGACAAGTCGTTCAAATTACCAACGTCATTATAGTCGATTGAGCCACCGATTGAGCTTAAAACATTGCCGTTTTGCATTTCATATCGCGCACCGATAGATGCGTAGCTCCAGGTCGAAGATGTATCCGTAAGGCCTGCAAGCGTACCAGTACCACTGTCGATATCCTGCCGACCAAAGCCCGCGTCAAACTCACCAATCAGCTGCTGCCCACCAAGCGCAAAATCACGTTCCAGCGACAGGTTTACCCCGCGCGTATTGCCCTCAGCCGTCCCGGCGCCATCAACGGTGTCCAGATCAATTTGCCCAAAGCTAAGCGAGACAGAGCCAGTGGCTTCACCCAATTGGAACCCCAGATAGGGCTGGATCGTCAGGCTTTCACCTTCCAAGCTGGATGTGATACTGCTCATTGAGAAGTCGCTATAGCCAAGCGCCGCGCCCAAAAGCATCCCGTTTTCAAGTTGGAAATCGATGCCACACTGCATGACTGGAAAACGTCCTTCCAGATCGGTTCCGTCGATGGCTGTGTAATCCATCTGGAACCAACTGCGCCCGGAACCATTTTGCACGCCGCCAAACGGCGCATTGCGGCTAACAACTGGCGCACCAGTTTGCAGGCCACCTTTAACCGCAGTGAAAATGGAGGCCGAAAGTGCTTGGGCCACTTCATTGGCGACAACAACGCCGTGTTCTTGCGCGATTTCTTCAAGAAGGGGGCCCCAACCGAGAGAGGCACCGTAAACAGAATACTCGAAATCACCAAGCCAGCCTAGAGAGATTTCAGATACTACAAGTGTGTACTGTCCGGTCGCTACGGGTCCGGACAAATCAGATTGCGCAAGAAAAACTGCGTTCGAAATATTTGCTGGATCGAAACTACCGCCTTGGAAAAGCGATTGCATTAGTATCAGCCCGCCATTGGAGAAGGTTTTGGTGCTATGGAAAGCAGCACTATCAGTAATCGTCAGCTGGAACGTCTCATACTGCGTCATAGAGCTGGCAGGATAGGTAGATACCCCCCAGGTTGGCGACGAAGGCGTAAGTGCGCCCGAAATAATCAGATCTGGAGAGGCTATCGAGCGCAGACGTCGTCATCACCAAGCCCGCTACACCGGCCATCGTTAACTGCTTCGCCAAATTTCTTTGTGCGGAAATTCTAAACATTTATTATCCTTATAATTTTGCGCTGCACCCCAGCAGGCATAAGGCCGTCTATTTTTCGACTATGTCTAAAAGGTGACCTAACTTGGTAATCCCCCCATTTTTAATGGGGTCCTTGCGTAGAATTTACGCGGCCATTTTCAGTTTCATTGCGGGTGTTATGCCGCCGATGCCCATGTTGGGACGCTCGTTGTTGTAAGTCCATA
>MAAC01006624.1_pt1 | contig 19924 bp, 13 predicted proteins | sample 1115981 | NCBI WGS metagenome assembly MAAC01 (sample SAMN04961126, study PRJNA320927) | seawater metagenome | isolation source: sample BD02T64 sea water enriched with oil for 64 days | place: USA:Gulf of Mexico | collected 2013-07-27
CCCCAGGTATTGCCCGCATTGAAACCTTTTTGATTATAGAAGCCGGTACTTAAAATGATACGCTGATGGAAGGAATCTTCGTATTTTCGCCAACTTAACCAGTCATTTTCGAAGGCAATTGAGCTTGAAAAATCACTTTCAGGGTTAAAGTAAATTGCATTGGCTTTTGAGTTGTCGGAGGCATACAAATCAATTCTTGTTGAAAATTTGTACGCGTAGCGATTGTACCATCGCTCTTGCCAGTAGCCGTTAATGCTCTTGCGTTGATTGCCATCGGAGAAATTTAGGTAGGAGATATTTAAACCACTCGACCTGGATTCATGCCAGCGGTATTGCCCCCCCAGTGCCATAGATTTTGCATAAATTCCCTGCTTGAGCCCGCGTAGTGGTGTTTCTCCACTCAATGACTCCAGTGCGAAAGATGTGCTCAGGTGGTCGTCAAACTCGTATTGACCATTGATATTGACGCCGAGTCGATCGTTTGCATAGTGATTGTGGTGTAGTTCCGTCATCAATAATACGTTGGGAGCAGTGTATTCGAGGCCGATAGCGTTGTGGTTAAGTAAACCGTCACCCTCGGTAAATTTTGCCTGGCTATGTCGCTGATGAATAAAGGCGCGATAATTTTTATCCAGTGGTCGGGAATATAGATAGCTACTAATGTCTAGCCCTCGGCTACCGTTGACACCACCAGAGCTCTCAGAGCTTGTGATTTCGGTCTTAAACTCGCGCATATTATGAATGCCCCAGAGTTTGTTCTGCAGAGCGATGCCCTTATCACCTGGGTACTGCTCAAACAATGTAAGGATGGATTGCTGTGCTTCATCGTACTGCTTGCGGCTGAGCTGATTTCTGGCCTGCCCGCTGCGCAAACCAATATGTTGGGGCTCCTGATAAAGACCAATTTCGTATTCTTCCTGGGCCCTTCGCGGCCAACCGCGCCAGTAATAGATATTGGCAAGTTCCTTGCGAAGATCGGTATTGTAGGGGGCCCTGTGGTGTAGGCTTTCAATCAACTGTTGGGCTTCTGCTAGATCATCGATATAGGCGAGACTGAGGGCGGCAATAGTCTCGGCCTGGGTTTTTTTCGGGTTTGGTTTGCGGAGTGCTTGCTTTCCCTTGCCAAAAATATAGGGGGCTTGTTTGGCTGCAATTTCTTGTACCCATTGTCGCGCCACGCTCGATTGTTCGTTTTCCAGATATGCGTAAAACAGGGATAGATCGAGATTGGTGTTTTCCTGCTGAGTTACCGTCTTTATTTGTAGATAGCAGGCTTCGGCATCAGCGGCTTGCTCCAGGTAGAGCAGGGCGTCACAGGCGGCCTGCTGAGCATAAGCGGGTACTGTGATCTTCGCGGCCCTGAGTTCTTCGTAGAGGGTGAGTGCGTCCTCCATTCTATAGCGGTTTCGAAGTGCGACTAATAAATCAAATTGACCATTCAGTGCCAAGGCGGATGTATCACCCAGGCTTGCACTAGCACCGTGTATATTGCGTTTAATTTCTCCAATCGCCCCATCAATTTCATAGAACGGTGCTTTCTCCTGTGGTGCGGGTATTTCAGACCAGCGAATACGGTGTGCCGCCATATCCGATTGAATGAGTAGTAGGTCCTTGTCGGATAGGGTGGACGAGTCAGTGATAAGACTATTGGCCAAGTGAGAAGCGCCGATCTGATTAAGGAGCAAAATTTTCTTGCGCAGACTGTCACTGTCAGTGGGATTGATAGCGAGTATTTGTTGGTAGTTGGAGAGTGCTGGAATAAATTGTTGTTGCGCCTCATGAAAATAGACTAAGGCCTTGAGTAGCTCAAGATTATCCGGGTACTGTTTTTTTATGGTGAATAATAGCTTCTCTGCCGCTGGGAATTTTTCCTGGTCAATTAGCACCAGTGCCAGACTTGTTTTAGCATTGGTTTCGCCCGGAAAACGGCGGATCATGGCTCTATAAACCTGTTCCGATGTTATCGACTGGCGTTGCTGGCGATAGGCAATGGCTAGAGCCTTTAATACGTATTTTGGGGCTAAGCTTAAGGAAATTTCAGAGCTGTGGGATAGTAGTGTTTGATGCTCGCCCGCCCAGCTGAGAGTGGCGATGTAATCGTAAAAATAGCGGTTGGGTTTGGGGTGCCTGTCGGCCAGTAGTTTCAGTGATCGCAAAGCCGGAGTGTATTGACCACCATGAGCTTGAGAGATGGCTTGTCGATGGCTTAATTCATCAATGCTGGCTGACCAGGCTGGTCCTGTCGTGAGGTAAAGACAAATAAGCAGGATTTTTTTGCAGAAGTTATGCTTTGTCTTTGTATTCATAGGTGACGAGGACAAGTGGGGGTGCAAAAGCTCGTAATTCCGTTGTTTTTAAATAGAGGCTTTGCGCAATGAACTGCATAACTCATCCTGAGTCTGCGTGTGAAACCAATAAATTTTTAATTCCAAAATTAGTAAGGCCCCGTGTTTTCAGTCCCATAATTGAGATAATTAACGGTAGGGTATGTTAGCTCTTGAAAGGGCGTGTCTGAAGCAATTCTATAAGCTTTCAGCAGGAAAAAATGAGATCTTCCTCACTGCTAGAGCAGCCTCTATTCTTTGTGGCAAGTCTATAAGTCAAGAGCTTGTTTGGAATATGTGCGGGGTTAGCTATCTTTCCCCAGTTTATTTCTCACCATGCTCTTGGCTTTAATAAACTGACTGTGGGGTAGATAGATCAAATCGGCTACCTGGCGAATCAAACTCTCTTCGTACTTGTCGAGCTCGTTGTCGATGAGAGCGACATGCCACATTTGTTTAATCAGTGCGAATTTGTCATCGGCAGAAAAATACTGATTCACCTGTCCGGTAAATTCATAGAGTGAGGTGGCGTCTTTCACCTCATCCTGGGCGAGGCTGAAGAGCTCGTCACAATCTGCAGGGCTTAGCTCAAATGCGCGAGTTAGCAATGCCTTGATCTCTCGTTCTTCCTCGGCCTCCAAGTGACCGTCACTTAACATGACCTCAACCATCAGTGCGGCGCTGGCTTGCTTGATGGCGTTCAAGGGCTTTTTCGTGCCCTCTTGAATTTCTGCGCTGAGAATTTTATTTTGAAAAAATGTGGCGATTTTACTGATCACGCCGCACGACCTTTAATCATAGGGATAATCAGCTCTTCCAGAGCCAACTGATCGCGAATAAACAGGCGAATACCCTCGGCCAGTTTTTCATTGGCCATGGCATCATTGCTTAGATTGAGACGAAAACTACTGGCCTCGTAGCTTTGTTTTGGCGACTGTTTATCAAGCTGCTCGCTCGATAGTTTGCGCTGTAAGGTGCCGCTATCGGCCTCAAGGTCGGCTAGCAGGGCGGGGCTAATGGTCAGTTTGTCACAACCGGCGAGGGCTTCTATTTGCCCGGTGTTGCGAAAACTGGCACCCATAATAATGGTCGAATAGCCGTGGGATTTATAGTAGTCATAAATGCCACTGACCGAGATAACCCCGGGGTCGCTCTCGCCACTGCCGATACCCTGGTCGCTGCGTTGCTTATACCAGTCGTGTATACGGCCGACAAAGGGCGATATCAAATGGGCGCCGGCATCTGCCGCGGCGACCGCCTGAGCGAGATTAAATAACAGCGTTAAATTACAGCGAATACCTTCTTTTTGCAGGGCTTTGACGGCCTGGATGCCCTCCCAGGTGGCGGCGATTTTAATCAGCACACGCTCCTTGGCGATGCCTTGCTGTTGGTAGAGCTCTATTATGCGCTGAGCTCTGGCAATGGTCGCAGCTGTGTCAAAGGATAATCGGGCATCCACCTCGGTGGAGACCACGCCGGGGATCAGTTTGAGTATTTCACAGCCAAAGCGAACGGCGATTTGATCGCAGGCCAGGGCGACGGGGTCACCATTACTGGCGTCTGTTTGTACACAACTCTCTCTGAGTAGTTGTTGATACTCAGGCATTTGTGCCGCCTTTAAAATCAAGGAGGGGTTTGTCGTTGCATCCTCCGGCTGATAGGTGGCTATGGCATTAATATCACCAGTATCGGCGACCACCGATGTCATGGTTTTAAGCTGTGCTAGTTTTGTGCTCATAATTCCTCGCAATGTCATCCGCTGACTAGGGGCTTGTACACTCCGACTGAGTGCTTTTTATCCCGTTTCTGTCGCCGTGCAATAGTCACTCATCAAGGCTATAGCATCAAGTAGTACCTCTATACCTGCGTCTTCTCGATGTGCGCGCTCGCTGATCAAGCGACGAAATTTCCTCGCTCCCGGCTGACCGTGAAATAAGCCGAGTATATGGCGGCTGAGGTGGTGCAGGCGTGCGCCCCTGGCAAGTGCCTGCTCGGCAAAGGGCAGGAAGGCCTCCAGTATGTCGAGTCGTGTTTTGGCGGGCTCACATTGCCCATAAAATAGGCCGTCCATCTGCGCCAATAGGAAGGGGTTGTGGTAGGCCTCGCGGCCCAGCATAACGCCGTCAACCTGCTCGAGGTGCTTTTGTATTTCATCGATGCGGGTAATACCGCCGTTGATAATGAATTCGCTATCGGGAAAACTGCGTTTAAGTTGGTAAACCGTAGCGTAAATCAGCGGCGGTATGTTGCGGTTGTCCTTGGGGCTCAGGCCCTGTAACAAGGCATTGCGAGCGTGAACAATGAAGGCATCACAGCCAGCCTCTTTGGCAGTGCCGACAAAGACCTCTAATTCGTCGTGACTGGTTTGGTTGTCGACACCGATGCGGTGCTTCAGTGTTACGGGCATATCGGCAGCATCTTTCATGGCGGCGATGCAGCGGGCCACTAGCGCGGGCTCATTCATCAGGCAGGCGCCAAAACGCCCCTTTTGTACGCGGTCACTGGGGCAGCCACAATTGAGATTAATTTCGTCGTAGCCGTATTGTGTGGCCAGCTTGGCGCAGGCGGCTAGCGCAGCGGGGTCGCTGCCGCCCAACTGAAGGGCGAGGGGGTGTTCGGCCTTATCGAAGGTAAGGTGGTAGTCGCTGTCGCCGTGGAGTAGAGCCCCGGTGGTGATCATTTCGGTGTACAGCAGGGTGTGACGGCTGATCAGGCGCAGGAAGTAGCGAAAATTCTTATCCGTCCAGTCAAGCATCGGCGCAACGCAAATGCGCCGTTGTATCGGGTTCAGGCTAGAACTTGTTGGTGGGGCCTTTGAAGTGCTTGCTGTCATGGTGCTGCTTGTCTTACTCGAGACTTGAACGGTCGGCATTTTACCCTGTTTATGCCAGCTGAATCGACCGACATAAGAGCAGATTGTGCGTTCTGTTACGAGATTTACGCGACTGCCAATAGGCATTTGTTGGTGTAATCACGGCTAACGTCGAGGCACGTCTCATGGTATATTGCCGCGCTGAAGATTTCCTGAAAAAGGTGCATGTGGGCGTGGCGATTCACGTCACGTGAGCACCTTTAAATTAGAACTTAAAACCTAGGCTTAGGAGGCTTATCCGGTGATTACTAGAGATAAAATGTATGTAAACGGCCAATGGCAAACGCCCGCTGGCACCAGCGTGGCAGAAATTGTTAACCCAGCGACGGAAGAGGTGGTCGCTAAAGTGAGTCTGGGTAACGAAGCCGATATCGATGTTGCCGTACAGGCAGCGCGAGCTGCCTTCGAGGGCTGGTCGCAAACACCTGCCGTAGAGCGTGCCGTTTATCTCGACAAAATTGTTGCCGGTTTAGAGGCGCGCACTGACGAACTAGCCGATGCCATTACCTCGGAAATGGGCATCCCCGTTATGCTCTGCAAGGGCGCACAAATTGGCAACCCAATATTTACCTTCAAAGAAGCGGCTGAACTGGCTCGCAACTATGCCTTTGAAACCGATCACGGCAGTACTCATGTGGTGCGCGAAGCGGCGGGTGTTTGTGGTTTGATCACGCCCTGGAACTTCCCCCTGAACCAAATTGGCGGCAAGCTTGCCCCCGCTCTGGCGGCAGGTTGCACCGTGGTATTAAAGCCGAGTGAACTGGCGCCACTGGATGCCTTTATTCTCGCTGAAATTATCGACGCAGCCGATTTCCCGCCCGGTGTCTTTAATCTGGTTGTCGGCGCTGGCCCCGTCGTTGGTGAAGCACTATCTAGTCACCCAGAGGTGGATGTGGTTTCCATCACCGGTTCAACCCGTGCCGGTGCGGCCGTCGCCATTGCTGCGGCGCCAACCATTAAGCGTGTTTGTCAGGAGTTGGGCGGCAAGTCGGCGAATATTATTCTCGACGACGCGGACTATGCTCGCTCGGTGAAGGGCGGTGTACGTCTATCGATGTTCAACACCGGACAGGCCTGTAACGGCCCCATGCGCATGCTGATTCCCCGTAAAGATCAGGCCGAAATTGAAGAGATAGCGCTGAAAGCTATTGAGACCATTAAGGTCGGTAACCCCCTGGTAGAAGACACTTACATGGGCCCACTGGCCAACAAGGCTCAATATGAACGCGTATTGAGCTTTATTCAGCGTGGTATCGATGAGGGTGTGACCGTATTGGCCGGTGGCACCGATAAGCCCGAGGGCTGTGATACGGGTTATTACATCAAACCCACCATCTTCACCAATGTCACTAACGACATGCTCAGCGCTCAGGAAGAGGCCTTCGGCCCCGTCCTGTGTCTGATTCCCTACGACACCGAAGAAGAGGCCATTGCCATCGCCAATGACAACCCCTATGGTTTGTCGAGCTATATTCAGTCGAGCGATATCGAGCGCGCCCGCAAGGTCGGTCGTCAAATGCGTGCCGGCCATGTCGAGCTAAACGGTGCTCGCTTTGACCAGGGCGCACCCTTCGGTGGTTATCGTCAGTCGGGTAACGGTCGCGAACACGGTGAATGGGGTTTAGAAGATTACCTCGAAACCAAGGCCATGATTGGTTATATACCGCGCAAGCCTAAACCCAAAAAATAGGCTTTAGTTAAGCTGTCAAAAAAGCCCGCAATTTGCGGGCTTTTTTATGTTTGTGAGATTAGTGCCAGGCAATAATAACTGTGCTTAGACGTCAATCCGCGCCGTTGCCTTGCCACTAATCACCGCCTGCCCATCCTGGTTGGTGGTCACGACATCCATCTCGGCCAGTGTTATGCCTTTCTCTTCGATAATATTGGTGATGGTGGCCACGGCCAGTAGGTCGTCGCCGGGCCAGACCTGGCGTGTAAAGCGGGCGCTGTATTTTGTTAAACGGCCATCGCCCACCCAGTTGGTCAACATGGTGCCGGTGGCGCCCATGGACAACATGCCGTGGGCGAAGACACCGGGGTAGCCAGCGATTTCACGGGCGTAGAGTTCGTCGGTGTGCAGGGGCATGTAGTCGCCCGATGCGCCTGCGTATTGCACAATTTGTGTGCGCGATAAGTTTGTTGCGACCTGCTCTTCGTGAGTGTCGCCAACTTTTAGGGTGCTTGCATTGAGTGCCATGATTTTCTCCGAAATCTTCAGTCTTAGTCCTGGGAAACCGCTTTGCCGGTGGTGACGCCAACCGAGGTGGCCGTGACCACCAGCTCGCCGCTGGCGTCGCGAAACTCGGTAATGGTTTCGGAAAAACGCATGGTGCCGCCGCGCCGTCCCTCTTTCTCCCAGCTGTTGCCGCGTTTGGTGGTGACGCTCAGTTCGTCACCGGGTCGGATGGGTTTGTGGTAAATATATTGTTGCTCGGCGTGGAGCATGCGGGCGCTGTCGCTGGATTTCTTATCTTTGCTTACGTCACTGCTTTCCTTAGAGGGCTCTTTTGGTTTGATGCCCGTCGCCTCTTTCCCCGAGCCAAACCAGGGCTCGCCGATGGTGGGGCGCAGGGGGAATTTGGGGTCGTATTGGGCGCTGGCCTGGACAAAGGTCGGCGGTGCGACGATGCCCTCGACCTCGCGGCCACTGGCATATTCGGCATCGTGATAAATGGGGTTGTTGTCGCCGACGGCACGGGCAAAGAGCATGATTTGGCTGGCATCGACGGGAAATTTAAATTCCGCCATAGGTTTTCTCCCTTTTTGTTATTGCTGGTTTTGTGGGTGTTTATTCTGTCATTAGGGTGCTTCATTGCTCATGATGATGGTGCCACTGGCGCCAAACATGCCGCCAACACCGTGGCATAGCGATATTTTGGCGTCCTCAACCTGGGCCGCCGCAAGGCCGCGCATTTGTCGCACGCTTTCCTGTAGGGCGTACATGCCATACATGCCCGAGTGCATATAGCTCAGGCCGCCGCCGTTGGTATTCATCGGCAGTGAGCCACCGGGTGCGGTATTGCGCTCCCAAATAAAGTCACCGGCCTCGCCGGGTTTTACAAAACCGAGATCTTCCAGACCGTAAATGGGCAGGTGGGCGAAGGCATCGTAGATCATCAGGTGGTCGACATCGTTGTGTTGAATGCCCGCTTCGGCAAAGGCTTTTTGGCCGGAGACTTTAAAGGCGCTCGACGAGGTGAAGTCCTTCATTTGACTGATCATTGGGGTTTCGACACTTTCGCCGGTACCGAGTACGTAGACCGGCTTGGTGGGGAAGTCCTTAGCCCGTTCCGCCGTGGTGAGAATTAGCGCGCCGCCACCGTCGGTAACCAGGCAGCATTCGAGAATATGGAAGGGATAGGCGATCATCTTCGAGGCGAAGACATCCTCGATGGTGATCGGCTCCCGGTGAGTGGCGCGCGGGTTCATGCCCGCCCATTCGCGCTGTACCACGGCGACATTGGCCAGTTGCTCGTGAGTCAGGCCCAAATCCTTCATATAGCGCAGCACGGGAAGGGTAAACATGGTCGGTGGCCCCATGCAGCCGTAGGGTATTTCAAATTGCCCACCGAGGCTTGCCTGGTTATTACCCATGGCCTTGCTGCCGACCCAGGAGCGACCGCTCTCGCCGTGGGTGATCAGCACGGTTGAACATAAGCCCTCGTTAATGGCGGCAGCGGCATGGCGCAGGTGGATCATAAAGGAGCAGCCCCCCACCATAGTGCCATCGACCCAGCTCGGGGTGATGCCCAGATAGTGGGCGAGGTCGGTGGGCCATTCGGCGGCGCAGGCGATGCCGTCGATATCTTTCGGCCCCAGCCCGCAGTCGGCCATGGCATTTAAAGCCGCATCGGCGTGGAGCTGAATTTGCGACATATGGGGAATTTTGCCCAGCTCTGTCGTCTCGGCAGCACCGACGATGGTAATAGACCCGGGCTTCATATTGAACCTCCGGCGCCGGTCGGTTTGAATTTCACCAGAGTGATATCTTCCGTTACCGCATCGAAAACTACTTCAAGGGGCATATCCAGAATCAGTGCCTCGGGTGTTTGTTCTACCCCGATAATATTACTCATCATCCGTGGGCCTTCGTCGAGCTCGACCACGGCGATGGAATAGGGGCCGTCAATCCAGCGCGGTGGCCGGTGATTGATGACATAGCTGTAGAGGCGGCCCTTGCCCGATGCCCGAAAAATAGTGACGTCGCGCGAGGCGCACTCGGGGCAAAAGGGTCTAGGGGGGAAATAGATGTGTTGGCAGTCATCGCATTGTTGCAGCAGCAACTCGCCAGCGCGGGCTCCGTCCCAGAAATGTTGGGTTTCCGGTGTTGGTTTGGGCAGGGTTTTGGGGTTGATGGCCACGATATACCTCGTGAAGATCTTATTATTAGTGTTTTTTTGCTGGTGCGTAGGGCAACGCAGCACTCACTATCCCCGGCATTTTAAGCCGGGGGCAGTGTGAACTTACAAGGGTTGGTTAGGCCTGCTTGTGACCACCGATGGCACTGGCTTATAAAGTCTCGGCCAGTGGGCCACGCAAGAGCTTACCGGGGTAGGTGCCGGTGTGCTCGCCGTCGCGCATCAACACCACACCGTTAACGATGGTGGACGAAATGCCTTCGGCTTTTTGTACCAGGCGTCGCGCCCCGGTGGGTAGGTCATGTTTCACTTCCGGCATCAGGGGGGTGATGGTATCGGGGTCGAAAACATTAATGTCCGCTGCCATGCCTTCTTTGATCAGGCCTCTGTCGTCAAAGCCCCAGGCGGCACCGGTGTCATGGGTGATCATTTTGATGGCTTCTTCCAGCGTGAAAGCATTCTCTTCGCGCACCCAGTGGGCGAGCACGTGGGTTTGCAGGGAGGAATCCATAATCTGTGAGACGTGGGCGCCGGAGTCGGAAAAGGTCACCACGGAGCGCGGGTGGCGCATCATCTCCAGTACGTGGTCCTGGTTTTCATTAAACAGGGGCTGGCGGAAGAAGACCTTCAAGTCGTGTTGCAGGGCGATTTCTATCATTGCATCGACCGGGTCGAGGTGCAGCTCTTCGGCGATCTCGGCCACGGTTTTGTGCGGTCCCTTAATGGTATCCATCACCAGTAGCCAGTTGTAATCGGGACGGCGCATTTCCGCACCCACGGCCTTGCCTTCCTGATGGCTGGCGCTGGCAGATTCAACCAGGCGGGCACGCATGGCGGGGTCTTGTAGGCCGGCTTTCTGATCGGCTAATGACAATTCACGGAATTCTTTCCACACCGGGAACTTGTCAAAGGGTAGGCGCGATTCAAAGGACATCATCACATTGAGTGCGCGACTGTGAACCTGGGCAAACATGGTGCCGCCCATCTCGGCAGTTTCATTGAGCAGGTCGAAGTAGGGAGGCCAGATGTCGGGAGCGCGTCGGGCGCTGAACATACCCCAGGTCACGGGGCGGCCCGATTCCACGGCGAGATCGCGCAGGCGCACCTGATATTCGCGTTGTGATTCGGGGTCACGGCCGGCCTCTTCGCTGGCGATTTCGAAAATGCCGGCGTCCAGCTCACTCATTACTCCCACCAGTTCTTTGACCTCGTCCCAAGTGGCCAGTCGACTTGATACCGGGCGACCCTCGGGGGTTTGGTGGTTGCGGGTGCGCGAGGTTGAAAAGCCAATGGCACCGGCGCGAATCGAATCGGCCAGCTCCTTCTTCATAATCGCCATGTCGGCCGGAGTGGCTTCATCGGTGAAGGCGCGCTCGCCCATGGCATAGGTACGCAGGGCCGAGTGGCCAACATAACCACTGTAGTTAATGCCCTTGGGCAGTTTTTCGAGGGCATCGAGGTATTCGGGGTAGGTTTCCCAGGTCCAGTCGATGCCCGCCTCCATCGCTGCGCCGGAGATATCTTCGGCGCGCTCGAGATTGCGCACCACCAGGTGCTTGTCTTTGGCGGCACAGGGGGCCAGCGTGAAGCCGCAGTTGCCCATCACCACGGTGGTGATGCCGTGCCATACCGAGCAGGTACCCAGCGGATCCCAGGAGACCTGTGCATCCATGTGGGTGTGGCCGTCGATAAAGCCGGGTGTAACCACTTGGCCAGCGGCGTCAATGACTTCTCTGGCATCGCCCTCGACAGTACCAACGCTGGTGATGATGCCGTCTTTGATACCGACGTCGGCCTTAAAGCGCGCGGCGCCGGAGCCGTCGATAATGGCTCCATTCTTGATAATCAGGTCATAGGTCATGGTAATAGCTCCCGATGCTCACAATGGCATCGCCAGTAAAAGTAATGGATGGATAAAAGCTATGAGGTGATGACCCGGGTCTGTGTGCTTGCTCGGCCTACACGCCACAGTTTTTATTGAAAATTTATTGTCCAGAGCATAAACCACCGTTGCCGTGAATACTATGCCTGACATAAGCGATAGTTGTATCAGTCTGGAAGCCTGTTTATAGCCACTACTTAGAAAGCACTGTGATTTAGACTCTCGTCGGTGTAAAACGTCACAGGCAGATATTTATTACAAGTTTGACCTGGGCTTGCCAGCTGAGGCCGAGCCATCATTACACTGTTATTAAAGGACTATTTTTGAAATCTTTATTCGTTGTTGAAAATAATCACTACCTACCCACCGAACATGCGGCGAGCCCCTGGGGGCCGGTCACCATTCATGGTGGCGCCTCTGCGGGCTTGATGACGGCCCTCATGGAGGAGCAATTTCACAGCGAGAGCATGCAGTTGGTGCGTTTGACCGTGGATCTGTTTCGCCCGGTGCCGATGGCTGCTCTCGAACCCCGTGGTCGCGTTATTCGCGATGGCAAGCGTATCAAACTGCTGGAAATGTCCCTGTTTCACGAGGGCCTGGAAATTTGTCGCAGCCACGGCTTGATTATCGAGAAACAGGATATTGTCCTGCCCCCTGCTGCGCAGTTACCGACAGCGCCACCCCAACACCTGGTCGAGGCTTTTAAGCAAAGCGAGGTGATTGGTATTAATGCTCTTGATAGCAATGGCGGTGTTGAATTTCCGCCGGGCCTGCACAACTTGATCCCCTTAAAACCAGTCTCCCTGAATATCGGCGAGGGTCGTGGTTGTTCGTGGGTGCGCCTGCCACTCAATGTGCGGGAGGGCATAGCAAACTCCCCTCTGGTCAATATCGCCACCCTGGCCGACTTCGCCAATGGCTTCGCGCAACTCCATCTCAGTGCCGAGCAGGGTTTTATCAATGCCGACCTGACCTTGAACCTTCATCGTTTACCGGTTGGCGACTGGATTGCCATCGACGCTCGCACCCTGGCCCAGCCCCACGGTATATCTATGGTTGAGACCGTGCTCTACGACCAACAGGGCATGATAGGTCGGGTCAGTCAGTCCAATTTGACCATGAAAACCCATGGTAACTAAAGCGGCTAAGGTCTCTCAGGGAGGGCCGCTGCTGCTAGATTACGCAAGGTCGTAGTGCGCCCATCTGCAAGAGGGTGATGACTACTGGCCGCTGTTGATTGACGTTCATTTACTGGCATTAGTTGCGATGGGCATGAAGATCGTGAAGCAGCTGCCGACACTCAGATTTGATTGTATATCGAGGCAAAAGTGGAACTCCTGTAGCAAGGTGTTGACTATCGACAGGCCGAGCCCCGTGCCTTGTCCCACGTCCTTGGTGGTAAAAAAGGGTTCCAGGCAGCGCTGCCGGGTCGCCTCACTCATGCCAATACCATTGTCTTCCACCTCGAGAACCAGCCGTTTGCCATCGGCGTGAGCATAAAGCCTGATGGTCACGGACATTTGGTAATGGGCCTCGGCATGTTTTTGTTCGACGGCATAGTGGGCATTGGATATTAAATTGACCACAATTTGTTGGAATTTTTGGCCAGCCACAGTGACTTTTGTCAGCTCCTCATCAATTTCGAGTGACAGGTGAATGTTTTGCTGAGCGAATTGTTGCTGGAAAAAAACCAGACAATTGTGCAGTTCCCGCTTCAGATCGATGGCGCTGACCTCTTGTGTTCTGTCGGGGCGGGAAAAGTTGCGCATATGCTCGAGGGTGAGGCTAGCCTCATCGACGGCAGAGAAAATATCCTCGGCCATGGGTAGTATCTCTGCGCGTTCGAAGTCATCTGTGGCGAGTTCTTCACGCAGGATGGCGGCGGCCAATTTTATCACCTGTAGGGGTTGTCCCAATTCGTGCGCTATACCGGTCGCCATTTCTCCCAGTGAGGCGAGGCGGCCGGCGTGGGCGAGCTGCAGCTGTTTTTTTTCCAGCTCCTTGCTGCGTTCTGCGACCAGAGCTTTCAATTGCTCCTCATTGCGCTTGCGGTGGGTAATGTCGACGGCGGATACGACCAGAAATCGTACCTCGTCGTCGCTGCCGACGATGGGCTCGAGGGCAAAATCAATGATATTGAAGCGCGGCTGCGTGTCAGATTTTACACTGACACACACACGATATTCCTTGCGCACGCGCTGGCCCCGGGCCGCCATGGCGATATCTTGTTGCAGTTCTTGCTGTAGGGCCGTCGAGTAAGACCACCAATAGCCGTCCTCCAGCTTGCTACCAAGCAAGTCGTCGAGTTGTACGTTAATCGTTAGCAGGGCAATTTTATTGGCGAAGAGAAACTTTCCCTCGGGGGTCAGTAGGGCCGCATTGACACTCAGGCCATCGAGTATGGCGCGCAGTTGCCGTTCACGGGATTCAACCTCGGCCGCCGCTTGCCTGATCTCGGCAATCAGTCGGGCATTCTCCAGGGCGACGGCGGCCTGGGCGATCAATAAGCTGCTCAACTCGATTTGACTCTCGCTGAAAGCCTCGCTGATCAGGCTGTTCTCAAGATAGAGCACACCCAGTAGTCGCTGCTGTTTGACCAGGGGCAGGCATAATACCGAGCGCAGTTGCTGGTTTATCACGGTGTCATCATAATTAAAATCGCCCTGCTTGCGGGCATCGTTTAAGAGCAGGCGCTGTTTGGAGTGGGCGACGTAGTAGGCAATGGCCATGCTTAGCTTGGTTCTGGAAAAGCCGTGTTCATCGCTGAAAAAAAGATCGATTTTGTCGGTTTTACTGGCGGAAACGTAAGGCACGAGAATGTCCTCCTCCAGTATCAATAAGTAGGCCGTTTGCGCACCGAGACGGCCCATCACGGCACTGACGACGGTCTTTAAGAGGTTGTTGAAATCGAGTTCGCCGGTGATGGCCTTGACGGAATTTAACAGATAGGCAACATCGCGCTGCCTATCGTAATCGCCGAACAGTTCATCCACCGGCCCAGTGGTTCCTTCGTTGCTGGACTGGTCTTCTCTGCGGCGGCCACTGCGTCGTCTATTAACACTCACGGAGGCGGCTGTACTGAGGCCGGCCAGGCGCCGTTCCCCCAGGGACCTCTCTAGCTGCAGCACCTTATTGACAGCGCCACAGTCCTGGTAGAGTGCCATGGCACTGTGCAGGTGGGTGTCGGCGGTCGCTTGCTGGTGGTCGCGGAGATAGAACCCCAGACGCTCATTGGTAAAGGCCTCTAGGAAGGTATAGCCATGTAGCTGGGCACTGTCGATGGCCCTCTGGTAGATCGAATAAATGGCTGTACTATCGCCATTTACGGCGATGCTTTCGGCCTCCATCAGCGCCAGGTAGGGACGTAATATGGGGCCGTGACTGGCCCACTCCTTGACTCTTAATAAATGCTTAGTGGTGTTTTCATTGTGACCGTTCTGAAGTTGTAGTAGGTAGCGAAAGACAAACCAGAGGCGATAGATAATGGAGTTTTTTAAGCTGTCGAGGTGGTTCTCGGCGCCCTGTAAAAATTGTCTCGCCTGCTCGCTATCGTTATTAAAGTAGGCGCGGATGCCGCTAAATATAAAAAAGCAGCCCAGGGGCAGGCTGTTATTTTCACTCTGCCAGGTTTCGATCAGCTCAGCGGTCGCGGCCTCGCTGTCGCCGGCGGCACTTTGCCATAGAGGTGTCAGGGCCATACTAGCGGCCCTGGCGACATCGCCACTGATACTGAGGTTAAATTGGGCGCTAAATTTTGTTATGCGCTCGATTTCATTACCCAGGTGGCCGAGGTCTTTACCCTGAATGAGTAGATAATAAATAATCGGACAGTTGGCGTGTCCGGCGAAGCCAATTTCACCGCAGCGCTGGGCGCCGCTAACGGTACTTTGGCAGAGCGCGATCAGCTCAGCGACAGGTGCGCGGTTGTGGCTGACCAACCAGACGGCTGCAGTCAGCGCGCGCACGGCACCAAAACTGTTGGGGAAGCGTTGTACCAAATTGGTCATCAGGTCTTCGTAGGAAGCGGCGCGTTGATAATTATCCTGTAGCTGAAAACAGGCGGCCAACATCGCACTTGCAAAGCAGCTGGTATCGGCAAGGCCACTGACAGCACTTACGGCGATGACCCGTAGGGCCGTTAAGAGCAACTGTTCGCTTTGACCGGTCGCATAATAGGCACCGAGGAGTTCACCGTATAAATCCATCTCAAGGCATGCCTCCCTACCGCAAATGTCGCCGGCCTTGAGAAGCTCGCCAAAGATGTCACGATATTCACTGTGCAGGGTGGCGATAAGCTGCTTGCACTGTGCACTGGCCTGCGTATCGGAGCTGGGCAGCTGCTTACCCAGTAGGGCTAGTGCTCTGTTGGCAATGAGCACTGCGCCCGGCATGTCACCCGCTGAACCCGCCGCACCTGCCTGCTCCAGCAGGCAGGTGGCGCGGTCGAAATCACTCCTGGCGCGTTCAAGGGCGGTTTCAATAATGGCCTGGGCCTGGGTCTGGCGGCCCAACATCAGTGTCGCGCGGGCAAATTTTCGGTATAGATTAAACATGAAATCGTAGTGTCGAGACCACAGCTGAACACTGGAATGGGCTTGCTCACAGAGTTCGGCACTGCTGCTCAGATAATGGTGGCTGGCGTCCAGTGCCAGACTGTCCATAGCGGCAACTCCGGCACGGAAATTAAATTGCGCTTCCTCGTAAAGGGCTTGTGCAGTGCATTCGCTGCTGCGCCCGGCGGCTAGGTGTTCAACGATGGCGTAGAGGTGTTTATTACTGGGCTTTTTATGATTGTGGGTCGGGGCTTGTGCTGGCCGCTCAAACTCGGCCTCGTTACGTTTTAGTTGCTTGATATAGGCGCGAGCAATCTGCCGATGGCTACTGGATTTCTGCTCGGCACTGAAAAAGTCGGCGGCGGCGGCCTGTAATTGATCGTGAAAGAAATGCAAATGGCCCTTGTGTTGCTGCAGGGTGTGTTCGCTGACCAGTAGGTTGATCTGTTGATAAAGGTTCCGGGGAGGGAGCTCACTGACCAGGTCGAGATCGTTGAGTTCGAAATGGGCGCCGAGTATGGCGGCCGTTGCCAGTAGTTGCTGGGCCGGCAGGGGCAGTTGTTTAAGTCGGTCGGCAAACAGGGCCCTGGCATCGCCGGGCAGTTGTAGATCGGCCAGGCTTTTTTCATCCCACTGCCAAACACCCTGTTTCGATGGTGCAATGCGCTGGTGCTGGTAGAGCCAGCGCAGGCTTTCATTGACGTAGAGGGGGTTGCCCGCAGACACGGAATAGAGCATATCGGTCAGGGCCGAACTGTGCTGGCTGGTGGTGTCGAGCATGATTGCCACCATTTGGTTGATCGCGTCGCGCTCGAGGGCTTCGAGATGAATCTGTAACAGGGTCTTGGGGCTGGCGGCCAGGGCGCGTTGCATAATACAGACGCCGTGTTCGGCATTGACCTCATTACTTCGATAGGCGGTGATTAACAGCAGGTAGGGATGGGCCTCGGGGCGATGGTAGAAGAAAGCAAAAAGGTCAAAGGTGGCCTGATCAGCCCACTGCAGGTCATCAATAAATAGCACCAGGGGGTGTTGCTCGCAGGCAAAGCAGTCAATAAAACTGCTCAGGGTGTCATTGAAGCGATTGCGAGCCTCGGTGGGCGACAGGGCAGGGAGGGGTGGTTGGGGGCCAATAATGTGCTCCAGCTCGGGGATGAAGTCGGTGATCAGGCCGGCGTTGGTGGCGAGTTTTTCTTCCAGGCGTTGGCGCCAGTATTGCTGGCGTTCATCGTCCTCACTGAGTAGCTGGCGGATGAGACGAGCAAAGGCCTCGACCAAACTGCTGTAGGGCAGGTGTTGGCTAAACTGATTGAATTTTCCGGCACAGTAGTAGCCGCGGCGGGCAACGATGGGGGCTTCGAGCTCTTGAATTAAACGGGTTTTACCAATGCCGGATAGTCCGCTAATCATTACCACGCCGAACCCACCCTTGCTCACCCTGTCGTAGGCACGGAGCATTTGCCCCTGTTCTCGGTCTCGACCGATGAGGCTGGAGGGGGTGTTGATGTACAGGCGGTACTCGTGCTGGCGCAGAGTAAAGAGCTCGATGACAGCAGCCCCTTGTCCCTGCGGGATTTTATCCGACATCGGGTCTGACAGAGATTGAAGGCAGGTGCGGAGATCGGCGCGCAGGCCTGCGGCGCTTTGGTAGCGCCGTTCGGGTTCCTTGTGCAAGAGGGTGGTAATAATGTCGGCGACGATGGCCGGGCACTGGGGATTGAGCTCGGTGATCGGTCTGGGCTCCTCGGCTAGATGCGAGTGGATCAACTCCAGGGGGTCGGAGGATAAAAAGGGTGGGCGCCCACAGGCACACTCATAGAGCACCGTACCCAGAGCGTAGAGATCGCAAAAAAAGCCGCAGTTGATGCGAATGCGCCCGGTCAGCTCTGGGGCGATATAGGGCAGGGTGGAGCGGCGGTAGAGGGGGTTTTGAATAAACTGGCTGAGCAGCATGTCATCGAGGACGCGCACCTCGTCGAGGAGTTCAAGGTGCAGGGGGTTTTCAGAGATTAGAATATTGTTGGGTTTGAGGCCCTTGTGTATCAGCCCCCGTTGGTGGCGCAGTGCCAGGCAGTCGGCCAGGGCAATGCCAATATTTAGCAGAGTGGTGATATTGAGGTCGCGATTCTGGCTTAGCCAGTGGCTTAGTACCTGGGCCTGGGTAAAGGGCTGGGACAGGCTTAAGCCCAGTTTGTCGCGCCGCAATTGGGGAATCACCAGGGAGTCGATATCTTGTTGTTCGAGGTAGGCGAGTTGCTGTTCGATATGTTCTTCAACGCCCTCGAGTAGGACCCTGGGTCGTAGGCGTTTGAGTACTACGGAGCTGTTGTCGCGATGGTCTTTGGCGAGAAAAACCTCTGCGGCTAAACTCTCGCCTATTTTACTGATGATGCTGAGTTCGGATTGTTGGCCGTGGCTGCTCACCATAAGGTGCCCCGTCATGCCGTATTGAGTTGGTGTTAGACCTCAATGATGGTGGGTGGTGGCCTCATTGGACACTGGGCTTTGGGGCCGCTTTGATCGATATCTCGCTGGTCTTGTAAACATCCAAATTCAGGGGGAAGTATAGGAAAGGTGGCCGGCTTTATCAAAACACAGGTTTGGCTTTGTTTGTCGCCGCTTGCCGGCAGCGCTGGGTGGGTGGCTCTTGTCGATAGAGTTTAGAGCCTAGCTTTTTTCCAGCGCAGCGAGGATTTTTCCGTGATAACGGTGGGCGCGCTCCTCGGAAAAATGGTCGAGAAATAATATCGAAAAGCCCAGTAAGATGGTCGCCAGGCCATAGGCTCTACCGGTGGCTGTGGGTAGGAATAGAAATAGGGCGATGCCGATAATAATCAGGGTCGACATGCCGTAGGGATACCACCTTATAAAGCCTTCCGTACGGAGTTTTTTACTGGCAAGGAATTCATTGGGGCTGGTGTCGAAGGCCTGCAGGTAGTCTATAAGGCGTTTTTCATTACTCATCATTAAGCTCAGCCCGGTACCACTGGCGAGCAAGCCGAGCAGTAGAAAGGGTAGAAACATGGCTTTGGCAAAAGTGGTGCTGCCACTTTTCCAATACAGAAATGCCAGTAGGCAGACGCAAATGCCAAATAATAAATACAGACGGCCCTCGAAAATTTAGCCCTTGCACTACTGCAAACTGCCCGAAATGATGTCCATGTAAATACCTTTTTATTATTGTTGAGCTTTACAGTCGTCGTTAGTCCGTGTCGTGGTTCAAGCCTGGTCGATCAGCGTGTCCTTTGCCGCGTTGATCTTGGCAGCGAGATAATCATTACCGCCCCGGTCGGGGTGTAGCTTTTGGATAAGCCGCTTGTGGGCCTTGATAATATCCTCCCTGCTGGCGCCCTCTTCGAGACCGAGAATCTGCCAGGCTTCACTTTTCGCCGTCGCGGTATCGGGCTGGCTGTACTGCTGCTGATACTGCTCGTTGCCGCTGTTGTGAAAGCGGCGCGACAAATAGGCACTGAGCAAGCGGGCGGCCTGGGGGTCTTCGCTGCGCCATTGGGCGAGCAGGGGGTCGAGTTGTTCACGACTTAAAGATGACAGGGCCTGCCCGGCAAACTCACCGCTGAGTATCTTGCCGTCGATGCTGCCATTGCCAATATTGACCTTGATTTCTACCGATTCACTGCGCAACGTGGGGCCAAATTTGGGGCCGCCACTGCGCTGCCAGGCCTGCAGCATGGGCAGGGCGCGCATCAGCAGGCCGGCAGAATTTTTTAGCAGGGGCAGGAGACCGGCGAGAGCGGCGGCCAGCCAGTGGGCGCGGCCGCTGAGCACCAGGGCCAGAGTCACGCCAAAAAGGCCGAAGAAAATGAGGCGCCACAGCGCGGCCTTGCGTTCTTTCTCAGGTTTTTTCTGTAGCGCTTTGGCCTGTTGGATAAAGTACCAGACAATAAAAGCGACGGCGATAAGCAAGATTAAACGTG